>Ga0326728_10002261_pt1 | contig 64833 bp, 57 predicted proteins | sample MB3enrmetagenome_FD_207602 | JGI IMG/M metagenome (GOLD analysis project Ga0326728, IMG submission 207602) | Lab enriched peat soil microbial communities from McLean, Ithaca, NY, United States - MB31MN | ecosystem: Environmental > Terrestrial > Soil > Wetlands > Peat | place: USA: New York...
GGCGCCAGGCGCGGGTCGGGCGCGCCGAGCACGACCGGGTTATAGCCCCAGGCGTTGGCGAGGCCGAGCGGCGGCAGATGCCGCTCGTCGACGAAGGCGTCGGCGGGCATGATCTCGACGGTGGTGACGCCGAGCGCGGCGAGGTGCGCGATCACGTTCGGATGAGCGAGGCCGGCGAAACAGCCGCGCGCCGCCTCGGGAACGTCGCCGCGCAACTTCGTCAAACCGCGCAGGTTCGCTTCATAGACGATCGTGCGCTCCCAGGGGACGCGCAGCCGGCCGGGCTCGCCCGGCGGAGGCGAAAGCGCGATCGCCTTGGGCGCGAACGGCCCGCTGTCCACGCCGAAGGCGAACATCGACGGGTGCAGGCGGAAGGGCCGGTCGAAGGCGACCGCATAGGGGTCGGCGAGCAGCTTGGATATGTCGAAACGAGCGCCGCGCAAGGGGTCGAACGGGCCGTCGGCGCGCAGGCCGTAGCGCGCGCCCGCGCCGAGGCCGTCGATCGAGGCGCGGTGGACGCCGCTCCCATCGGCGCGGAGCGCCACGCGCCGGGTTTCGCGCGTCCCCGTCGCGTCATAGAGGCAGAAGTAGAGGGCGCTCGCGTGCGCCGAATAGACCGCGACCTCGGCGCCGCGGAGCGTCAGGACGACGCCGAAGGGAGCGCCCGCGTCGCTCGCCTCGCTCATGGAGCGACCCGCGCCAGCGCGCGGTAGATCGCGGCGTAACGCTTGGCGGGGCCGCGCCAGGACACGTCCGCGCGCATGCCGTTGAGACGCATGCGCCGCATCGTCGCAACGTCGCGAAAAAACTCCAGCGCCCGCTCGAGCGCGTAACTCAGAGCCGGCGCGTCGGGCGGGAAGAACTGGACGCCGGTGGCGACGCCGGCGCCGATCGCGGCGTCGTTGGCGTCGATGATGGTGTCGGCGAGGCCGCCGACGCGCGCCACAATCGGCGTCGCGCCGTAGCGCAAGGCGCAGAGCTGGGTGAGCCCGCACGGCTCGAAGCGCGAGGGCACGACAACGAAATCCGAGCCGGCCTGCATGACATGCGCGAGCGCTTCGTCATAGGCGAACGCGCACGCAACCGCGCCCTTGTGGGCGAGCGCCGCGGCGGCGAAACCGTCCTGGATCGCCCGCTCTCCGGAGCCGAGCAAGGCGAGCTGCGCGCCGCGGGCGACGAGCTCGGGCAGCGCGGCGAGCAGAAGGTCGAGACCCTTTTGACTGGTCAGGCGCGACACCACGCCGAAAAGAGGGGTCTCGAAGCTCGTCGTCAGGCCGAACCGCTGCTGCAAGGCCGCCTTGTTGCGCGGGCGCAGCTCGAGGCGCAGCGCGCTGTAGTTCTGGACGAGGTTCGGGTCGGTGGCGGGGTTCCACACCAGGTCGTCGACGCCGTTGACGATGCCCTCGACGACATCGGCGCGCGCGCGCAGCAGGCCGTCGAGCGCCATGCCGAACTCCGGCGTCATGATCTCGCGCGCGTAGGTCGGCGAAACCGTGGTGATCCGATCGGCGAACTGCAGGCCGGCCTTGAGGAAACCCACGCCCTCGAAATATTCGACGCCGTCGATCGCCAGGGCGCGTGCGGGAAGGCCGAGCTCGCCGAGCAGCGCCGCGGGATAGTGGCCTTGAAAGGCGAGGTTGTGGACGGTGAGGACCGTGCCCGGCCGCGCGCCGCCGTCGTAGTGGAGATAGGCCGGCGCGAGCGCCCCTTGCCAGTCGTGGGCGTGGACGATTCTGGGGGCGAAGCCGGGAATCGCGCCCTTGGCGATGTCCGCGCCGACGCGCGCCAGCGCGGCGAAACGCAGGGCGTTGTCGCGCCAATCGAGGCCGTCGGGACCGAGATAGGGATTTCCCGGCCTGGCGAAGAGATGCGGCGCGTCGAGAACGAAGAGTTCGAGGCCGCTCGCCTTGCCGGCGAGAATTGTTGCCGGGCCGCCGAACAGCGCGGGATAGACGTGCACCGGCTCGCCCGCCTCGAGCTTGGCCAGGATCGCCGGGTAGCCCGGCGTCAGCGTGCGCACCATGACGTTTTCGCGCGCCAGCGCGCCGGGCAAGGCACCCGCGACGTCGGCGAGGCCGCCGGTCTTGATCAGCGGGTAGATTTCCGAGGCGATCGAGAGAACGACCAGCGCGCTCATGGGGCGAGCTTGTCGAGCATCGGCTGGGTGATCAGCGTGACGCCGTTCTCGCTGCGCCGGAAGCGCTTGGCGTCGAGTTGGGGATCTTCGCCGACGACGAGGCCGTCGGGAATGGTGACGCCCGAATCGATCACGACCTTTCTCAGGCGGACGCCGCGGCCGATCTGTCCATAGGGAAGCACGACCGCCTCGTGGATCGTCGAATAGGAATGGACATGCACGCCGGTGAACAGCAGCGAACGCGAAATCGCCGCCCCGGAGATGATGCAGCCGCCCGAGACCAGCGAAGAGATCGCTATGCCGCGCCGACCGTCGACGTCATGGACGAATTTGGCCGGCGGCGTGATCTCGCCGTAGGTCCAGATCGGCCAGGCGCGGTCGTAGAGATCGAGATCGGGGAGGATGTCGGTCAAGTCGATGTTGGCCGCCCAATAGGCGTCGACCGTGCCGACGTCGCGCCAGTAGATGGGCGCGCCCCGGCTGGCGGCGACGCAGGATTGCGAGAAGTGATGCGCGACCGCTTTGCCGTTGGCGACGATGTAGGGAATGACGTCCCTGCCGAAATCGTGCGACGAATGGGGATCGGCGGCGTCGCGCCTGAGCTCCTCGATCAGGAACTTGGTGTCGAAGACGTAGATGCCCATGCTGCACAGCGCCACGTCGGGCTTGCCGGGCATCGGCGGCGGAGCGTCGGGTTTTTCGAGGAAGGAAAGGATCGCGTCGCTCTCGTCGACGTGCATGACGCCGAAGCTCTTGGCCTCCTCGAGCGGGGCTTCCAGGCATCCCACCGTCACGTCGGCTTTCGAATCGACGTGCTGCTGGAGCATTTTCTCGTAGTCCATCTTGTAGATGTGGTCGCCGGCGAGCAAGACGATGAATCGCGGCGCGTAGCTCTCGATGATGTCGATGTTCTGATAGACGGCGTCGGCGGTGCCCAGATACCACATGGTCTCGGAGACGCGCTGCGAGGCGGGCAGGATGTCGAAACTTTCGTTGCGCTCGGGACGGAAGAAGTTCCATCCGCGCTGCAAGTGCCGGATCAGGCTGTGGGCCTTGTATTGCGTCGCCACGGCGATGCGGCGGATGCCGGAATTGAGCGCGCTCGACAGCGCGAAATCGATGATGCGTGATTTTCCGCCGAAATAGACGGCGGGTTTGGCGCGTCGGTCGGTCAGCTCCATCAAGCGGCTGCCGCGCCCGCCCGCCAACACATAGGCCATCGCGTGACGCGCGTAGGGCGCGGCGGGCGGCGGATCCCTGATCGCATCCCTGGCGTCCATCTCTTTCTCCCGAAATTCCTCGGTTTTGCTTGGCGCTTCCAGCGGCATCGCGGTTCACGGCGCCTCGTACCGGAGGAAAACCGTCGCCAGCGGCGGCAAAGTCAGTGCGGCCGACGCGTCCAGTCCGTGCGAGGGCCGCGCCTCGGCGATCGTCGCGCCCAAATTGCCGACGTTGGAGCCGCCGTAAAGCCGGGCGTCGGTGTTGAGCGCCTCGCGCCAGCGCCCGGTACGGGGCAATCCGATGCGGTAGTTGTAACGCACCTCGGGCGTGAAGTTGCTGACCACCGCGACCGGCGGGTCGCCTTCGCCGCCCATGCGCAGGAACGCCAGCACCGACTGAGCGTCGTCGTTGACGACGATCCAGCGAAAACCTTCAGGCTCGCAATCGCGCGCGTGGAGCGCGGGCGTGTCGCGATAGAGCCGATTGAGATCGCGCACCAACGCCTGCAGCCCCTGATGCGGCCAGAAATCGAGCAGCCACCACGGCAGCGACCCCTCGGCGTCCCATTCGCTGGTCTGGCCGAATTCTTGGCCCATGAACAACAGCTTCTTGCCCGGATGGCCCCACATGAAGCCGTAATAGGCGCGGGCGTTGGCGAAGCGCTGCCATTCGTCGCCCGGCATTTTCCCCACCAGCGAGCCTTTGCCGTGGACGACTTCGTCGTGCGAAATCGGCAGGATGAAATTCTCGGCGAAGGCGTAGAGGAGACCGAAGGTCATCCTGTCGTGGCTCCAGCGCCGATAGATCGGGTCGCGCGAAATGTAGTCGAGCGTGTCGTGCATCCACCCCATGTTCCACTTGAAGCCGAAGCCGAGGCCGCCGAAGTTGGTCGGCTTGGAGACTCCGGCGAACGCGGTCGATTCCTCGGCGATCGTGACCGCGCCGGGAAACAAGCCGTAGATGAGTTCGTTGGCGCGCTTGAGGAACGCGATAGCGTCGCGATTCTCGTTGCCGCCTTCGGCGTTGGGCTGCCACTCGCCGGGCCTGCGGGAGTAATCGAGATAGAGCATCGAGGCGACCGCGTCGACGCGCAGGCCGTCGACGTGGAAGCGGTCGATCCAATAGAGCGCGCTGGCGTAAAGGAAGTTGGCGACCTCCTTGCGGCCGAAGTCGTAGATCGCGGTGCCCCAGTCGGGAGCATAGCCTTTGCGGGGATCGGCGTTCTCGTAGAGCGGGCCGCCGTCGAAATGCGCCAGGCCGTGCGCGTCGGTGGGGAAATGCGCGGGGACCCAGTCGAGGATCACGCCGAGCCCGGCCGCGTGCGCGCGATCGACGAAGCGGGCGAAAGCCTCGGGCTCGCCGAAGCGCCGCGTCGGCGCGAACAGCCCGATCGGCTGATAGCCCCAGGACGCGTCGAGCGGATGCTCGGTGATCGGCAGCAACTCGAGATGGGTGAAGCCGAGATCGACGGCGTAGGGAATCAACTGATCCGCGAGTTCGTCGTAGCTCAGGAAGCGATCGTCCTCGCCGCGCCGCCAGGATCCCAGATGGACCTCGAAGATCGAAATCGGCCGGCGTCGCGCTTCGCCCCGCCTGCGTCGCACGAGATAGTCGGCGTCGGTCCAGGAAAAGTCGGAGGTGTGGGCGACGATCGAGGCGGTCGAAGGCCGCATTTCCGCTTCGAAGCCGAAGGGGTCGGCCTTCAGCGGCTGCACCACGTCGTCGGCCGAGACGATTTCATACTTGTAGACGGCGCCGGCGCTCAGGTGGGGAACGAAGATCTCCCAGAGGCCGCTGTCGATGCGCTTGCGCATCTGGCAGCGCCGTCCGTCCCATTGATTGAAATCGCCGACCACGGAAACGCGCGAGGCGTTGGGCGCCCAAACCGCGAAAACGACGCCGTCGACGCCCTCGTGGCGGCCGATCTGCGCGCCGAGGCGCCGATAGAGCTGCTTGTGCGAGCCCTCGACCAGCAAATGATCGTCGAGCGGCCCCAGCGCCGGGCCGAAGGCGTAGGCGTCTTCGTAGGACTCGACGCCGTCCTCGCGCCTGACCTCGATGCGGTAGGTCGGGCGCTCGGTGGCCTGAGGGATCAAGGCCTCGAAGAAATCGTCCTTGCGGCGTTCGAGTTCGACGATCGGCGCGCCCTCGCGCGTGATCGCGCGCACGCCGAGCGCGTCGGGGACGAAGGCGCGGATCGCCCAGCCCTCGTCGGTGAGGTGCGGCCCGAGGACCGCGAAAGGGTCCTCCTGTCGAGCGGCGGCGATCGCGTCGACGTCTTCCTCTTTCGCCCGCCAGTTCTCCGGCATTCGGCTCTCCATTTCAGGCCAAGGGGCGGAACGGAGCGTTCCAGATTTCCTTGGCGTATTCGGCGATCGCCCGGTCGGACGAGAACCAGCCGACGTTGGCGGTGTTGAGGATGCTGGTGCGCAGCCACTTCTTCTTGTCGCGCCAGGCTTCGTCGATCTTCATTTGGGTGGCCCAATAGGCGTCGAAATCGGCGCAGACCATGAAGTAATCGTGGTGCGTCAAGGCGTCCACGAGGCCGCGGTAGCGCCCGCGATCGTCGGGCGAGAAGATGCCGGCGGCGATCTCGTCGAGCGCCTCGCGCAGAATCGGGGAGGCCGCGATCCGCGCGCTGGCGTCGATGCCGAGCGCGCGCGAATCCTCCACTTCCGCGGCGGTGAGGCCGAAGATGAAGATGTTGTCCTCGCCGATCAGCGCCTTCATCTCCACATTGGCGCCGTCGAGCGTGCCGATGGTGAGCGCGCCGTTCAGCGCCATCTTCATGTTGCCGGTGCCGGAGGCCTCCATGCCGGCGGTGGAAATCTGTTCGGACAGATCGACCGCCGGAATGATCGTCTCGGCGAGGGAGACGTTGTAGTTGGGCAGGAACACCACCTTGAGCAGTCCGCGCACCGTCGGATCGGCGTTGACGACGCGGGCGACGTCGATGGCGAGTTTGATGATCAGCTTGGCTTGCGCATAGCTCGCCGCCGCCTTGCCGGCGAAGATCTTCACCCGCGGCGCAAAGTCGATCGTCGGGTTGGAGCGGATGGTGTTGTAGCGGCCGATCGTCTCCAGGATGTTGAGCAGCTGCCGCTTGTATTCGTGGATGCGTTTGGTCTGAACGTCGAACAGCGCGTCGGGGTCGATGCGTTGGCCAATCGCCTCGGCGACATAGCGCGCCAGCGCGACCTTGTTGGCGCGGCGGGCGAGCGCGACCTGCTCCTGCATCGCCGAATCGTCGGCGAAACGCGCCAGGCCGCGCAGCACGTCGGCGTCGTCGAGCGCCTTTTCGCCGAGCGCGGCGGTCAGGATTCGGGTCAGCGCCGGATTGCACTCGATCAGCCAGCGGCGAAAGCTGATGCCGTTGGTCTTGTTGACGATGCGGCCGGGATAGACGACGTCGAGGTCGTGGAAGACGGTCTCGCGCATCAGATTGGTGTGGAGGCCCGAGACGCCGTTGACCTTGTGCGAGCCGATGAAGGCGAGGCTTCCCATGCGCACGCGCCGCCCGGCGTGTTCGTCGATGAGCGAAATCGACGCCAGCAGATTGGGATCGCCGAGGCCGCGCTTGCGCGCGCCGTCGAGATGGGTCGCATTGATGAGATAGATGATCTGCATGTGGCGCGGCAGCACCCGCTCCATCAGCGGCACCGGCCAACTCTCCAGCGCCTCCGGCAGCAGCGTATGGTTGGTGTAGGAAAAAACGCCCTTGACGATCGTCCAAGCCTGGTCCCAGTCGAGGCGGTGCATGTCGACGAGAATGCGCGTCAATTCCGCGATGGCGATCGCCGGATGGGTGTCGTTGAGCTGGACCGCCGCGTGGTCGGCCAGCGTGCGGATGTCGCCGTGCTGTTTGACGTGGCGGCGAACGAGGTCGAGCAACGAGGCGGAGGCGAAGAAATATTCCTGCCGCAAGCGCAATTCCTGGCCCGCCGGCGTCGCGTCGCTGGGATAGAGCACCTTCGAGATCGCCTCGGCGCGCACGCTGTCGCTCAGCGCGCCGACATAATCGCCGGCGTTGAACGCGTCGAGCTTCAACGGATCGACGGCGCGCGCCGACCACAGGCGCAGCGTGTTGACGTGCCGTCCGCGCCAACCGACGATCGGCGTGTCGTATCCGATCGCTTCGACCGTCTCGTCGGGATGCCAGACGTGGCGGGCCTCCTCCTCGCCGTTGGCGATCGCCTCGACCCAGCCGCCGAAGCCGACGGCGTAGTTGACTTCCGGCCGTTCGAATTCCCAGGGGTTGCCGTTGGTCAGCCAATCCTCGGGAACCTCCTGTTGCCAGCCGCCGCGGATGATCTGGCGGAAGAGTCCGTTGACGTATCGTATGCCGTAACCGTAGGCGGCGATCGAAAGGGTCGCCATGCTGTCCATGAAGCACGCGGCCAATCGGCCGAGCCCGCCGTTGCCGAGGGCGGCGTCCGATTCGACGCGGCGCAACGCCGAAAGATCGAGGCCGAGCTGGGAGAGCGCCGTGGTCATCGGTTCGACGACGCCCAGATTGGTCATCGCGTGGAACAGCATGCGTCCGATCAGAAACTCCAGCGACAGGTAATAGACCCGCTTGCGGTCGTCGGCGTAAGTGGCGTTGGTGGACTCGATCCAGCGCTCGACGATGATGTCGCGGGTGGCGAAGGCGACCGCCAGAAACCAGTCGCGCTGACTGGCGGCGACGCTGTTCTTGCCGACCGCATAGGTCAATTTGGCGAGGACCGCCGCCTTAAGCTCCTCGGCGGTGTAACGGCGCACCGCCGGGGCCGCCGCATCGGCCGCGCCGTTGGCGCTCGGGGTCGTCAGGTCCATTTTCGCTTGTCTCCGCTGGCGCGCCGCGCGTTCGTTGCCAACATTTCTAACATGGTTGAGAATCTTCTCAATGTTCTCTATCGCCTTCGATGGGCAGGGAATATAGAGCGATTTTCTCACACGGGGTTGACGGCTCTCGGGGAGCGAGGATCGAAGCGATGAAGGTGGACGGGCGCGCCTATCGCTCGATCTGGCCGACGCCGGACGGGGCGGCGATCGAAGCGATCGACCAGACGCAGTTGCCGCATCGCTTTTCGACCCGGCGAATCGAGGATCTCGAGGGGGCGATCGAAGCGATCAAGACCATGGTGGTGCGCGGCGCTCCGCTGATCGGCGCGACCGCCGCTTACGGCCTGGCGCTGGCGCTCAGGCGCTCGGGGCGCGACGACGCGCTGCAGCGCGCCTATCGCGCTCTCCTGGCGAGCCGGCCGACCGCCGTCAATCTGCGCGCTGCGCTCGACGACGTCAGCGCCGTCGTCGCGCCGCTCGCCGCGGAGAAGCGCGCCGAGGCGGCGTGGGCGCGCGCGGGCGCCTTGTGCGACGAGGACGTCGCCCTCAACCGGCGCATCGGCGTGGCCGGCTTGCCTCTGATCGAAGCGGTCCATCGCCGGCGCGGAGGCGTGGTCAACATCCTGACCCACTGCAACGCCGGGTGGCTGGCGACCGTCGATTGGGGCACCGCGACGGCGCCGATCTACATGGCCCACGACCGCGGCGCGCCGGTGCACGTGTTCGTCGACGAGACGCGACCGCGCAATCAAGGCGCGGCGCTGACGGCGTTCGAACTCGGCCAACACGGGGTGCCGCACACCGTCGTCGTCGACAGCGCCGGCGGCCATCTCATGCAGCGCGGGCGCGTCGATTTGGTGATCGTCGGCGCGGATCGGATCACCGCGCGCGGCGACGTCGCCAACAAGATCGGCACCTATCTCAAGGCGCTCGCGGCGCGCGCCCATGGCGTGCCGTTCTACGTCGCGGCGCCGCACACTTCGATCGACTGGACGATCCGCGACGGCCTGGCCGAAATCGAAATCGAGGAGCGCGACCCCGGCGAGGTGACGCATATCGTCGGCCGCCTCGAGGACGGCGGCGTCGCGCGCGTGGCGTTGACGCCGCCCGGCGCCAAGGCGGTCAATCCGGCTTTCGACGTGACGCCGGCCGCGTTGATCGACGGCTTCGTCACCGATCGCGGCCTGTGCGCGGCGCGCGCGGAGGACCTCGCGGCGCTGTTCGCTTGAGCGCGGCTACTGCGGCTTCGCTTCCTCTTGCGCCTTGGCGGCCGCAGCGGCCGCGGCGGCCGCCGCCTCGTCCACCTTGGCGGTCGCCTCCTCAATCCGTCGTTGCAGGTCGGCGAGTTGCGCCTGCGACGCGGCGATCTGACCCTCCACCGCGCTCTCCTGGTCGGCCCCGCTCTTCAGCTTGGCTTCCAGCGCGCTCTCCTGGTCGGCCCCGCTCTTCAGCTTGGCCTCCAGCGCGCTCTCCTGGTCGGCCCCGCTCTTCAGCTTGGCTTCCAGCGCGCTCTCCTGGTCGGCCCCGCTCTTCAGTTTGGCCTCCAGCGCGCTCTCCTGGTCGGCCCCGCTCTTCAGCTTGGCCTCCAGCGCGCTCTCCTGGTCGGTCTCGCTCTTCAGCTTGGCCTCGATCGCCTCGAGATCGCGGCTCTTGGCGCTCGCCTCCTCCTGCGCGCCGGAAACGGCGAGCTTGGCTTCGCCGATCTGCTTAGCGAGGTCCGCGAGTTCGTTTTGCGCCGAGGCGCGCGCGGCGACCGCGTCAGCCAACGCCTTTTGCGCGTCCTTCGCCTGCTGTTGCAGATCGGTGGCGGTTCCCGCGGCCTTTTGCAGGTTTTGCAGATCGGCCGCCATGGCCTCGCGCGCATGCTCGGCGCGTTTCAGCGAGTCGTCCATTTGCGCCCGCACGTCCGAGGCTTGCGACCAGAACAAGGCGGCCAGCAGCCAGCCGACGATCGCCAGCGCGGCGAGCGCTAAGGGAACGGGTCGGCGGAAGTCGTCGGTCAGATCATAAGCCATAGCGGGCCCCTCCTTACGATGGCGCGTTGCGCCGAAATGGGATAGGCGCACGCGGCGACGCCATCATGAAGCCGGCGTGGCCTTCCGCCAAGCGCTAAATGCGCCCAAGACACAAAATACCGCTCGGGGCGGCCGTTCCTCGGCCGCGCGAGCCCCCGGGCCTGGCCAAATTGACGCCGGCGCCGGACGACGGCGGACGATTCCGCCTGCCGCGGCGTCGAGGAGACTGGACGAAGCGAGCCGTAGGGGACAAACTCGCGACGCCGGCTATTGGAGACTTCGCGCTGTGAAATTCTCGTTCGCCAGCCTCGCCCGTCAGGCTTTGAGCGGGCATCAGGGGTGGCCGGAACAATGGCGTTCGCCCGATTTGAAGCCGTCCTACGATGCGCTGATCGTCGGCGCGGGCGGCCATGGCCTCGCCACCGCCTATTACCTGGCCAAGGAGCACGGCCTCACCGACATCGCGGTCATCGACAAGGGCTGGCTCGGCGGCGGCGCCGCCGGGCGCAACACCACGATCGTGCGCTCCAACTACCTCTGGGAGGCCTCGGAGGCGATCTACGCTCACGCGCATAAACTATGGCCGACGCTGTCGCAGGAACTCAACTACAACGTGATGTTCTCGCCGCGCGGGGTCATGCTGCTGGCGCACGGCCGTCACGACGAACAGGCGTTCAAGCGTCACATTCACGCCAACCGGCTGGCCGGGATCGCCAACGAATGGCTGACGCCCGAGGAGGCCAAGGCATTCTGCCCGATCCTCAACATCGATCCCGGGATTCGCTATCCGATCCGGGGCGCCGCGTTGCAGCGCAGCGGCGGCACGGCGCGCCACGACGCGGTCGCCTGGGGCTTCGCGCGGGCCGCGTCGGCGCTGGGGGTGGACATCGTCGAGAATTGCGAAGTCACGGCAATCCGGCGCGACGCCGCGGGCGCGGTGAGCGGCGTGGAGACGACGCGCGGCGCCGTCGCGACGAGGAAGGTCGGCGTCGTCGTCGCCGGAAACTCCAGCGTCGTGATGGCGATGGCCGGGGTGCGCCTGCCGCTGGAATCGTTTCCGTTGCAGGCGCTGGTTTCCGAGCCGCTGAAGCCGGTGATGCCCTGCGTCGTCATGTCCAACACCATCCACGCCTATGTCTCGCAATCCGACAACGGCGGGCTGGTGATCGGGGCGGGCACCGACGCCTACGTTTCCTACTCCCAGAGGGGAGCGCTGCATATCGCCTCGGGGACGCTGGAGGCGATCTGCGAATTGTTCCCGATCGCCTCGCGCCTGCACATGATGCGCAACTGGGGCGGCCTCGTCGACACGACCCCCGACCGCTCGCCGATCATCGGCGCGACGCCGGTCGCCGGCCTTTACGTCAATTGCGGCTGGGGCACCGGCGGCTTCAAGGCGACGCCGGGCTCGGGCCATCTCTTCGCCCATCACCTGGCGACCGGCGAGCCGCACCGAATCGCCGCCCCGTTCGCGCTCGACCGGTTCCGCACCGGCGCGCTGGTCAACGAGGCGACCGCGGCCGCCGTCGCCCATTGAGGCCAAAAAATGCTGCTGATCCGTTGCCCCTACTGCGAAATGGAGCGCCCCGAGGTCGAATTCAAATACGGCGGCGAGGCGCATCTCGTCCGCCCCGACCCGAACGCGGCGAGCGACGAGGAGTGGACCGACTTCCTTTATTTTCGCGCCAACCCGCGCGGCGCCCACGCCGAGCGCTGGCGCCACGCCGCGGGGTGCGGCAGGTTCTTCAACTGCGTGCGCGACACGGTGAGCGACAGGATCGTCGCCACGTATAAGATGGGGGAGAAGCGGCCAGAGGCGGGGTAGGGCGCCCCCTTCTCCCGCGCGAGGGTGGAAGGGCGCCCTCGCCGCCCTTGCCGCGACTCAGCCCAGCGGCTAACCCGTGCCGCCATGGCCAGAGCCGCTCCTCCCCCACCGCCGTCGCCCTCGGCGCCGATCGACGTGCCCTTACGCGAGGCGCTCGAAGAGCGCTATCTGGCCTACGCGCTCTCGACCATCATGGACCGGGCGCTGCCCGACGCGCGCGACGGGCTGAAGCCGGTGCATCGGCGCATCGTCTACGGCATGCACATCCTCAAGCTCGATCCGGGCTCGGCGTTCAAGAAGTGCGCCAAGATCGTCGGCGACGTCATGGGCTCGTTCCACCCGCACGGCGACCAGGCGATCTACGACGCGCTGGTGCGTCTGGCGCAGGATTTTTCCTCGCGCTATCCGCTGATCGAGGGGCAGGGCAATTTCGGCAACATCGACGGCGACAACGCCGCCGCCTATCGCTACACCGAGGCGCGCATGACCGACGTCGCGCGCCTGCTTCTGGAGGGCGTCGACGAAGAAGCGGTCGACTGGCGCGACAATTACTCCGGCGAAACGAAGGAGCCGATCGTCCTTCCCGCCGCGATCCCCAACCTGCTCGCCAACGGCGCGCAGGGCATCGCGGTCGGCATGGCGACCTCGATTCCGCCGCACAACGTCGCCGAACTGTGCGACGCCGCGCTCCATCTGATCGCCCATCCGAAGGCGGATTCCGAGGCGCTGCTGGCGTTCGCGCCGGGGCCGGATTTTCCCACCGGCGGCGTCGTCGTCGACGATCGCGCCGCGATCGCCGAGATCTACCGCGCCGGGCGCGGCTCGTTCCGGCTGCGCGCGCGCTGGATCAAAGAGGAGACGGGCCGCGGCGGTTGGGTCGTCGTCGTCACCGAGATCCCCTACGGGGTGCAGAAGTCGCGCCTGATCGAAGCGCTCGCCGATCTCGTCAACGAGCGCAAGGCGCCGCTGCTCGGCGACGTGCGCGACGAATCGGCCGAGGACGTGCGCATCGTGCTGGAGCCGCGCAGCCGCGCCGTCGAGCCGGCGATGCTGATGGAGCAGCTCTTCAAGCTCAGCGAGCTGGAGACGCGCGTGCCCGTCAACATCAACGTGCTGGTCGACGGCGTGACGCCGCGCGTGATCGGCCTCGCCGAGGCGCTGCGCCAATGGCTCGACCATCGCCGCGCGGTGCTGCTGCGCCGCTCCGCTTTCTGCTTGGCCGCGATCGAGCGCCGGCTCGAACTGCTGGCGGGGATGATCGTCGTCTTTCTCAATCTCGACGAGGTGATCCGCATCATCCGCGAGGACGACGAGCCCAAGGCGGCGCTGATGGCGCGCTTTTCGCTCTCCGAGACGCAGGCTAATTACGTCCTCGACACGCGGCTGCGCGCCTTGCGCCGGCTCGAGGAAATGGCGCTGCGCAAGGAGCAGAAGGACCTGACCGGCGAAAAAAAGGTGATCGAGGCGCTGATCGCCAGTGAAAGGAAACAGTGGCAGGCGATCGCCTACGAAATCGGCGACGCCAGGAAAAGATACGGGCCTGAGACCCCGCTCGGCAAACGGCGCACCTCGTTCGAGGCGCCGCCCGATGTCGTCGTCGATCTTGCCGAGGCGATGATCGAGCGCGAGCCGGTGACGATTCTCGTCTCGCAGAAGGGCTGGATTCGCGCGCTGAAAGGCCATGTCGCCGACCTCTCCGGCGTCGCGTTCAAGGGCGACGACGGCCTGAAGACATCGTTCTTCGCCGAGACCACGTCGAAGATTCTGGTCCTGGCCGGCGACGGCAAGGTCTTCACCCTGGAAGCGGCGAGGCTGCCCGGCGGGCGCGGGGCGGGCGAGCCGATCCGCCTGATGGCGGACATCGACGAAGGCGCCGACATCGTCGCTGTCTGGCGCTGCGAGCCGGGGGAAAAGACGCTGGTGGCGACAACGGACGGGCGCGGCTTCGTGGTCGGCGAGGACGAATTGCTGTCGTCGACGCGCAAGGGCAGGGCGGTCGTCAACGTCGCCGCCCCGGCTCGGGCGCGCCTGGCGACGCCGGCCGCCGGCGACCACGTCGCCGTGATCGGCGAGAACCGCAAACTGCTGGTGTTTCCTCTCGCGCAGCTTCCGCAGATGGCGCGCGGCAAGGGCGTGCGCCTGCAACGCTACAAGGACGGCGGCCTCTCGGACGCGCGCGTCTTCGCGCTTCGCGATGGGCTGACCTGGCGCGATTCGGCGGGGCGCACTTTCATCGTCGGCAGGGCCGAACTCAAGCCGTGGATCGGAAACCGCGCCGAGGCGGGCCGGCTGCCGCCGAAGGGCTTCCCAAGGAATAATTGTTTTGAGGGCTAGGGCCGACCTCGATTCCGCGCTAACCGAAAATCGCCTTCCGCCTTTCTAGACTTTCCTGCGGCCAGAGCCGTTTCGAATCGTAGTAGGCGGGGAACGCCGGAACGTCCGGCGGCAGCGCGATCCAAGGCAGTTTCGAGCGCACGTAGATGTGCACGTCGGGCGGCAGCGCGGACGGTTCGTCGAGCGCGCCGACGCGCACGAAGGAAAGCGCGGGGCGGCCGCCGTAGTGGCTCCATGCCGCGGTCTGGCAAACGGGGCAGCGATGAATTTCGTGCGGGCGGCCGCTATCGGTGGGGACGGGGACGCTTCGCGTTTCGCCCGCCAGCCTTTCGACGCGCGCCGTTTCGATCAGGGCGTTGAGCACGAAGGCCCCGCCGGTCTGGCGCTGGCAGTCCCTACAGTGGCAACAATGAACGAACATCGGCCGCGAGGCGAGCCGGTATCGCAGGGCGCCGCAGGCGCAGCCGCCCGTCAAGGCGTCGCTCACGAATTACCTCCTCCCGTCGGGCGGAACGCGCCCGAGACCGTCCCCCGCGCCCCCTAAACGGAAAAACTCACCCCGCAGCCGCACGAGGCGACGGCGTTGGGGTTCTTGACCTTGAAGGCCTGGCCCATCAGGTCGTCGACGAAGTCGAGCTCCGAGCCTCGCATCATCTCTAGGGAAACCGGATCGACTACCACGCTCGCGCCGTCGCGCGTCACCACGAGATCGTCCTCGGCGCGGTTCTTTTCGATGTCGAACGCGTATTGGAAGCCCGAGCAGCCGCCGCCCTTGACGGAAATGCGCAGCGCCGCGCCGGCCTCGCCGGCCAGAACCTTCTGCAAGCGGCGAGCCGCGCTGGCGCTGATCGAAAGGGGCGCCGGCGCGCCGGCTTCGGCATTGTCGCTCATCGGTCCATCCAGGGTTTCGCCGTCATCGGCGATGCGATATGCGATAAGATAAGGCCTGTGACGCGAAGCGCAATGCGGGGGCGAGAATGAACGGCGAGGCATTCGCGGCGCGCGCGCCCTACGCCGCCGATCCGGCCCGCTCGCGCGGGCGCCTCTACGCCGAGCCGCCTTCGCCGACCCGCAGCGAATTCCAGCGCGACCGCGATCGCATCATCCATTCGACCGCGTTTCGCCGCCTCGCGCACAAGACGCAAGTGTTCGTCGACCATGAGGGCGATCACTTTCGCACCCGCTTGACCCATACGATCGAAGTCGCGCAGCTCGCGCGCGCGCTCGCCAAGGCGCTCGGGCTCGACCAAGAACTCGCCGAGGCGGTGGCGCTCGGCCACGATCTCGGCCATACGCCGTTCGGCCACACCGGCGAAGAGGCCCTCGACGCCTGCATGGCGGCCCATGGCGGCTTCGACCACAACAGCCAGGGCTTGCGGATCGTCACCGAGCTGGAGCGCCGCTACGCCGATTTCGACGGCCTCAATCTGACGCAGGAGACGCTCGAGGGCCTGGTCAAGCACAACGGCCCGCTGCTCGACGCCGAGGGGTGCCCGCTCGATCGCTATCGCGAGCGCGGCGCGCCGGAGGCGATCCTCGCCTACGACCGCCGCCAGAGCCTCGATCTGACCGAATTCGCCTCGCTCGAGGCGCAGGCGGCGGCGATCGCCGACGACATCGCCTATGACGCGCACGACGTCGACGACGGGATGCGCGCCGGCCTGTTCGACCTCGACGCGATTCGCGCGGTGCCGTTCGTCGCCGCGCTCTTGGAGGAAATCGCCGCCCTGCATCCCGGCCTGGAGCGCGCGCGCGTCGTTCATGAACTCGTGCGACGGATCATCACCCGCTTCGTCGAGGACGCGATCGCGGAAAGCCGTTCGCGCATCGCCGCGTCCGGCGTCGCCAGCCTCGAAGAGGCGCGCCGCGCGCCCCACGCGCTGATCGGCCTTTCGCCCGCGCTGCGTGAGGCCGATCGCGACATCAAGACGTTTTTGTTCGCCAACATGTATCGCCATCCGGAGGTCAAAAGGGTGCGCGAAAAGGCCGACGCGATCGTGCGCCGGTTGTTCCGGGCCTATGGCGACGATCCTGCGGCGATGCCCGCCGACTGGGCGGCCAAGGCGGGCGAAGAGGAGAGCGAACGCGCGCGGGCGGTCGCCGACTATATCGCGGGCATGACCGATCGCTTCGCTTTGAGCGAATACCGCCGCCTTTTTGACCCTGCGGCGGACTTGCGATAAAGCCGCCGCTTGAGCTTTCGGGCGGAATTCATGATAATTGATTTTACCGCGCGCAATTGGCAAAATGCGCCGCATGGAGCCTCAACCTCACAAACCGCTTACGATGACCGCGCGCCGCGCTCGTGCGGCTTATGACGCCGACTGCGAGACCCGAGGCATCAAGCCGTCGGATTCGGCGCGCGCTGAATTTGTGCGCGAACGGCTTCAATGCGTCGAAGAAGATCGACAGGACGGCATCGATGCGCAACAGCGCGATCCTCATCGATTCCATCCATAGCGGCGAAATCTCGCGCTTGGACCGCCCGGCGCGATTTGACATAATGGAGCTTACGGACACTTGAGGCCACAAAATGATAGATCAAGCTACGAACAACCCAGCGGAGCCGCTGTTGTTGTCGCTACGTGGTCAAGGACGTTTCTGGCATCGGACGCCGTTGCCATCCCTTGAAGCTATTTTACGCCACGGGGCGATTGTTCCAAACGTCGGACAGTTTATCGGTAATTCCACCCAATCAGAGAGTAGCTACGGTCGCTGCATGAAGGCGGTCTCTCTTTTCGACTTCGACACTTCGAGCGAAAAATCCGTACTCGACCGAGCGTTGGGAAACCTGTTTATTCGAGGGCTGAGTTCCACGGTGTTGATTGGGGTCGAGCGTAAAGGGCTTGATCCGGCCAAGTTGCAGCTGCCCGATAAAGTGTCAAATGGGGTATGGCTGCTCCGCTTGTCCGGCCATTCCGGCCATGCAGCAGGACTGACGCACATTCCAGAGATAGAAGCGCTATATTTTGGCGAGATACCCACCTCAGCCTTCAGCGGCTTCTATTTGGCCGCCCAAGGCGGTCGATTCTTCGAGGTTCCACTTGGAGCTAATGCCATCACAATTCTGAACGAGAAAAGCGCGGAGTGGCAAGCCGACGATGAACGCGTATCCGCAGAGCGCCGCGATGGCGGGGATGGGTCGCTCGCCGAGATGATATCTGAGTCCTACAATCACCGAGACAACTCCTAGAGGACCGACTGTGTCACGCCTTCTCGCCCGTGCGGCCTTGCTCGGCATTTTGCCGCAGGTGGCCGCTTGCGTTTCGGTGAATCCTTATCCGCAACGCGTCGCAGCGACGTGCAACTTCGATCCACTTGGGCCGGACGTCTACATCCGGTGTAGTGACGGATCATGGTTTGTCGGTCCGGTGAAAGGCGGCTTGGCATCCGGGCAAGATGGGCGCGGGCACGAACTTTTCGCGGGCGTCATGTTTGCAGACGGTCGCTACAACATCAGTGACATCGAGCCGGTTCGCTAGCGTCCCGTTGGCAAAGGACAACAGGTGGCTTCGCGAGCACGTTCTAGACTATGCGTCGTTTTTGAGAGAGGTAGCGTCTAGACTAATTTGACATAGGCTCTGAGTCTTTCGTACTAAAGGTGCAGCCAGGACGCTTCGATGTCGCTGGGTGCGATCAACTCGAAGTTGCGTCCAGTCGCGAAGCAAGGCGACGTAACCGAAGGCAGTGCATGAGAGGCCGCGCCATGTTTCGTCTATCGGCTGCCACAATATTATTGGCGGTTACTGCAACGTACGCCTCAGCGGCGGACCAAGCGAATGCCTGCCTTACGGCAGCATTCACCGCCTACAATAATGCGAATGTCGGCTTAATCGCGGAGGCCGGTATACCAATGAAAGCCGAAGGTCAAATTGCACAGCGAAGATTGCAAGAACAATACTGCGCGCGCGTAGCACAATGCAAAATAGCCACTCTTCCGCCTCAACAAACTACAATTGCCTTCGACGTAGCGTTTTCGTACTGTTTGCGTGACGAAGCTATGGAAAAATACGAACTCACGCCTTCGAAGGGCAACTAATCGCGGAGACGCTTCGCGGCTCCGTTCACGACAGATCGGCCGGAAGGGGACGTGCCACCTCTCAAGATTCCAAATTTTCGCAAAAAACTTGAGGTGCAAAATTCATGAATATTTTCGACGATTTCCACGCGCGCATCGCCGCGTTGCTGGAGGCCAGGGTCGCGGCCGGACGCCTGCCTGAGGGGCTCGACCTCGAGCGCTTCGTCGTCGAGCCGCCGCGCGAGGCCGCGCACGGCGATCTCTCCACCAACGCGGCGATGGTCTACGCCCGCGAAGCCAAAGCGGCCGGCTCCGGCCCGCGCGCCCTGGCGAACGAACTCGCCGCCGCGCTGGCCGCGGAGGCGGACGTCGAAAAGGCGGCAGTCGCTGGTCCAGGGTTCATCAATATTCAGTTGCGGCCGGGGGTTTACGACGGCGTGTTGAGGTCTGTTCTCCATGAAGGCGCCGACTATGGCCGCTGGGCGAGCGCTGCCAAGCGCGCGGTCAACGTCGAATACGTCAGCGCCAATCCGACCGGGCCGATGCACGTCGGCCACGCCCGTGGCGCGGTGTTCGGCGACGCGCTGGCGAACCTCTTGAGTTTCGCCGGCCGCAGCGTGACGCGCGAATATTACGTCAACGACGCCGGCGCGCAGGTCGACGCGCTCGCGCGCTCGGCGCACCTGCGCTATCGCGAGGCTTTGGGCGAGACGATTCCCGCGATCCCGGACGGGCTCTATCCCGGCGATTACCTCAAGCCGGTCGGCCAGGCGCTGGCGCGCGAATTCGGGCCTGCGCTGCTGGACAAGCCGGAAGCGCAATGGCTGGCGCCGGTGCGCGCGCGCGCCGTCGAGGCGATGATGGCGATGATCAAGGACGATCTACGCGCCCTCGCCATAGAACACGAAGTCTTCGCCTCCGAACGGGCGCTGACCGGCGCCGACGGCGGCGTCGATCGCGTCCGCGAGGCGATCGAAGACTTGCGCCGGCGCGGCATCGTCTACGAAGGCCGCCTGCCGCCGCCCAAGGGCCAACCGTCCGAGGATTGGGAGGATCGCGAACAGACCCTGTTCCGCACCACCGATTTCGGCGACGACGTCGATCGGCCGCTGATCAAGTCGGACGGCGGCTACACCTATTTCGCCAGCGACATCGCCTACCACAAGAGCAAGATCGATCGCGGCTTTCTGAGCCTCGTCGACGTCTGGGGCGTCGATCACGGCGGCTATGTCAAGCGGATGCAGGCGGCGGTGGCGGCGCTCTCCGGCGGCAAGGCCAAGCTCGACGTCCGGCTGTGCCAGCTCGTGCGGCTGATGCGCGCGGGCGAGCCGGTGAAAATGTCGAAGCGTTCCGGCGACTTCGTGACGCTTCGCGAAGTTGTGGACGAAGTCGGCGCCGACCCGGTGCGCTTCATTATGCTGATGCGCAAGAACGACGCGCCGCTCGATTTCGACCTCGCCAAGGTGATCGAGCAGAGCCAGGATAATCCGGTGTTCTACGTGCAATACGCCCACGCGCGCGCGCGCAGCGTGCTGCGCCAGGCGCGCGCGGCCTTCCCGGAATTCAATCTCGCGCCGGCGGCTCTCGCGGGCGCAGACTTTTCGCTGCTGACCGACGAAGGCGAACGCGCCCTGATGCGCGCGCTAGCCAATTATCCCCGCATCGTCGCGCAGGCGGCCGAGGCGCATGAACCGCATCGCGTCGCGTTCTACGCTCACGACCTCGCGACGCTGTTCCACGCCCATTGGAACCGCGGCATAGATTCGCCGGATTTACGGTATGTGAACAAACAATGCGAAAATTTAACACATTCTCGTCTAGGCTTGGTGACGGCGTTGGCCTTGGTGTTGGCGTCGGCGCTGTCCATTCTAGGCGTCAGCGCGCCCGAGGAAATGCGCTAGCGGGGCCGATAGGGGCCGAGCCGCGGGCGGGGCGTGGGAAGGGAGGTCGCTGAGGACGTCTCGGGCCGATCATCGGCGGGGACGGCGCGGCGGCCTCCGGCGAGGTTTGTCATGAGCGGCTCCAATGCCAGAAAAGTCCCGGAAATCAATCTCGACGAGTTCGAAAGACGTCTGCGCGCCGCGGGAGCGCCGCCGAGCGGCGCCGAAGACCCGCTCGACGAACTGACGCGGCTGGTCGCGATGGTCAGCCTGGACGGCGTCAAAGGCGACTCGGTCGCCGCGGCCCCTGAGGCGCGCATGCCGAAAGCGGAGAGCGCTCGCGTTGGACCGGGCCCGAGCCAAGACCAGGTCGGCGCCGCGGCGGCGCCGTCGGGCGCGGTCGAAGGCTTCGATCTCTCCGCCGACCACAGCGCCGCGCTGTCGACGGCGGTCGAGAAGGCGCGGCCGCGAACGCGCCGCCCGCGCGCGTGGTATTTCGCGACGGCGGGTCTGGCGGCGATCGGCCTCGCGCTGTTGGCCGGCGCGGCGACCCTGAAGATTGGCGCGTCAAGCCTGCAGAAGACGCCGCCGTTCATCGCGGCGGCCGAGGGGCCGAGCAAGGTCCTGCCGCCGAGCGACGCCGCCGTGCGGTCGAGCGCCGATTCGGCGGCGTTGCTGACGAAGGATTCGGCGACGGCGGCGCCGGTCAAGGTCGTCTCCACCGAAGAACAGCCGGTCGACCTCGCCGCGCAGACGCCGACTCCCGCGCCGTTCGCCGCCGCCGCGGCCGCAGGCTCGCCGGTGGCGCCGGCCGCCGATACGCCGATCGTCGCGCCCGCCGCCCCGACCGCGACCGTCGCTCCGCTCTTCCCCGACGCCAACCCCGTCAAGACGGTTTCCGTGCGCCCGGACGGAACGCTGATTTCGGTCGATTCGACGCCGACGCCTTCGCCCGCGCCGTCGCCCCAGGGGGCGCCTCGCGCGGTCGACAGCGCGCCGACGGCGACGGTCCCGGCGACCGCAGCGGGCGAGCCCGCCACGCCGAAACTCGATCTGCCGACCAAGCTGTCGCCGAAGTCGTCGGCGCGCGTCGTCGCCAAGACCGACACCACGGCGCCCGCCGCCGCGACGGACACGACGCCGAACGCGCCGTTGCAGCTCGGATCGCCGGCGCGCGCGGCCGCCGCGCCCGCGCAGGCCGCCGCGACGAAGACGCCGCCGGCCAAGCCCGCGCCGGTCGTCGCCAGCGCGGACGCGGGTTCGGCCGCCACGCCCGCCAAGGCCGCCGGGAGCGAACCGGCCGCGGCCGGCGGAGGTTGGGCGGTGCAACTCGCCGCGCCGCGTTCCGAGGCCGATGCGCAGAGCGCGATTTCGCGTCTGAAGAGCAAGTATTCGGCCGCGCTCGGCGACGCGGACCTCGTGGCGCGCCAGGCGGAGGTCAAGGGCGAAACGATCTATCGCGTGCGCGCCGGCGGTCTTTCCAAGGACGCCGCCGCCGCGCTGTGCGCCAAGCTGAAGGCGAGCGGCGGCGATTGCTTCATCGCCAAGGAATGATGGTTCGCCGTTCGGCGGAGGCCTCGAAATGACGCTCGCCTTCGTCTGCGGCTGCGCGGCGGCGGCGCTCGGGCCCGAGGAGCGCGCTTTTCTTCGCGACGCGCGGCCCTGGGGCCTGATCCTGTTCAAGCGCAACGTCGTCGATCGCGAGCAATTGCGCGCGCTGATCCATTCGTTTCGCGATTGCGTCGGGCGGGCCGATGCGCCGGCGCTGATCGATCAAGAAGGCGGACGCGTGCAGCGCATGGGCCCGCCGCGCTGGCCGGCCTATCCCGCCGCCGCCCGGTTCGAGAAGGCGAGCGAGCCGGCGCGCGCGGCATGGCTCGCCGCGCGGCTCATCGCCCATGACTTAGGCGAAGTCGGGATCACTGTCGATTGCGCGCCGGTGCTCGACGTCGCCGACCCAGGCACGCACGCGGCGATCGGCGCGCGCGCCTTTTCGAGCGCGCCCGAGCGCGTGGCCGCGTTGGGCCGCGCGGTCTGCGACGGGCTGATCGCCGGCGCCGTGCTGCCCGTCGTCAAGCACATTCCCGGCCACGGACGGGCGAGCGCCGACAGCCATCTCGAATTGCCGGTCGTCGCGGCGAGCCGGAACGAACTCGCGGCGCGCGATTTCGCCCCCTTCGCGGCGCTCAGCGACGCGCCGATGGCGATGAGCGCGCACGTCGTCTTCAGCGCGATCGATCCCGCTTCTCCCGCGACGACCTCGCCGATCGTCGTCAGAGAGATCATGCGCGGGGCGATCGGCTTCGACGGCCTGATCCTGAGCGACGATCTGTCGATGAAGGCCCTGAGCGGCCCGTTCGCGACGCGCGCGCGCGCGGCGTTCGCCGCCGGCCTCGACATCGCGCTGCATTGCAACGGAGACCTGGCCGAGGCGCGCGCGGTCGCGGATGGCGCGCCGGAACTCGCCGGCGCTTCGCTGCGGCGCGCCGAAGCCGCCCTCGCGCGCATCGCCGGCGGCCCGCAGCCATTCGACGTCGAGGCGGGTCGCGCCGAACTCGCGGCGATGACGCCTGCGGATTGAGGCGGCCCGAGGCGCTTTCGGCGGAGAAGGATCGGTTCCGGCCGGGCGTTCGCGTTCAAGCCAAGCGCGGGAGCGGGCGCGATGACCGCCTCCGAGCGCGGGCCTTTCGCGCCTGCGGCGGCAAAACTCTATAGCGCCGTGGCGCTCGCTTGATTACTGACGGCGCCGCTCCCAGGCGGGGAAGGCGATTCAAATCCGAGGCCGGAGACGACGCCGGAATTCGCAATCATCGTCGTCTGGCGTCTCTGGGTCGCGTCATGGTTCGCCGCCGCGATGTGGTCGGACCCGGCGGCAAAGCGGCCGGCTTTCGGCGAGGAATGGCTCTACCGGATCGCGACGGGCGCCGGCGCGTTTCTGCTCTTCGCCCGGTTCGGCCGGATTGACGCCGGCCGTTTCAGGCTCTGGGACCAGGGCGTCCACAATCGTCGCATCTGCCGGTAACGTCACTCGCGCCATCGGCAAATCTCGAATGCTTCCCGCTAAACATGCCATGGGACGCGAGGCCGGTGCGAGCGCCGTCAATCCGCGAAATTTTCAAACTGAGACACTACCCTCGCCTACGAAACTTTGACAGCGCGTTCGGGATGCGCTTAGCTCGCGGCGTCGGCGACGAGCGTTTGCAAGGTCGGCCGGGCGCCGGCTGGGGAAATGCAGGGGAGGGCGCGTCATGCTAAAGCGTTTTCGAACTCATGGGCTGCTGGTCGGCGCCGCTCTCGCGACCGGGATCGGCATCGGTTACGCGCTGGCGGCGCAACCGCACATGCAAGCGGCGATCGGATTCTTGCAGAGCGCTCGCGGCGAGCTGCAAGCGGCCAGCTCTGACAAAGGGGGTCACCGCGTGACGGCGATAGGCCTGATCGACCAAGCGATCCATGAGGTTCGCGAAGGGATCGCCTACGCCGGCTACTAGTTCGAGCCCGGGGAAACTGGCGAACCGAAATCCCTGAAGAGTGGCGCTGGGCGCGTAGCTCGCGGCGAGGCCCCGATTGCGCGTCGATGAGCCTCGCGCTACGCCGCGTCGGCGCTGACGCGGTTGCGCCCCTCGGCCTTGGCGCGATAGAGCGCACGGTCGGCGCGCCGGTAGAGCGAGCCGGCGTCGCCGTCCTCGCCGCGTTCGGCCAGGCCGATAGACGCCGTGACCGGAATCATGCGGCCGGTGGCGTCGATGACGAATTGCTCCTGCTGGATCGCCAGGCGCGCGCGTTCGGCGATGCGCGCGGCGGCATGGACGTTGACGCCGGGCATGACGATGACGAACTCCTCGCCGCCCAGACGGCACAGGAGGTCGCCGCCGCGGACGATGCCGCGCAAACGGTCGGCGAAGCTCTTGAGCACTTCGTCGCCGCAATCGTGGCCGTAGGTGTCGTTGACCCGCTTGAAGTGATCGATGTCGAGGATCATCAGCGTCAGCGGCGCGCGGCGCATACGCGCGTTGTCGAGCATCGTGGCGAGATGATTCTCCATGAAGCGGCGGTTGTTGAGGCCGGTCAACGGATCGAACAGCGCCAGTTCGATCGACTGCTGCACTTTTTCGCGTAAAGAGTCGGCGTAGCGCTTCTGCCGCAACTGCGTGCGCACCCGCGCCAGCAGTTCGTTGCGGTCGACTGGGCGCGCCAGGCAATCGTTGACGCCCATTTCGAGAGCGCGCAGCACGCGCTGACGATCCTCGATGTCGGCGATGACCAGGATGGGAAGGTTGCGCGTGCGCTCGAGCGAGCGGATTTGGCTGCACAGCCTGAGCCCGTCGTAGCTGGCGAGGCCGAGGCTGACGACGATGAGGTCGATATTGTCCTCGGCCGCCTTGAACAGCGCCTCGTGGGCGTCCGGCTCGACGTGAACGTTGTGATGGGGGGTTAGCGCCTGGGCCAGGCGCTCGGCGGAGCTGGCGCGATCGTCGACGATCAGAAGGCGGCCGCGCTTGCCGTCGTCGGCGTTCGGCGTGGCGAAGGGGGCGATCATGCCCAGCGCCACGGTGGTGTTGGCGCGATTGCGCAATTCGTCGATCACCACCTTGAGCCGGGCCAGCGAACGCACGCGCGCGATCAGCGAGATCTCGTCGATCGGCTTGGTGAGGAAATCGTCGGCGCCGGCTTCGAGGCCGCGCACGCGGTCCGCCGGCTGGTCGAGCGCTGTGACCAGGACCACCGGCAAGTGCGCGGTGGCGAGCTGGCTCTTCAGCAGGCGGCAGACTTCGAAGCCGTCCATGCCCGGCATCATGATGTCGAGCAGGACGATGTCGCAAAGCCCTTGTTCGCAGATCGCGATCGCGTCCGGGCCGTTGGTCGCGGTCAGGACGTCGAAATATTCCGCGTTGAGGCGCGCTTCGAGCAGTTTGACGTTGGGAAGGATGTCGTCGACGACGAGGACGCGCGCGGTCATCGCTTCACTTGGCTCCGAGGAAATGATCGATCGTGTCGAAGAACTTCGCCACCGAGATCGGTTTGGACAGATACGCCTCGCACCCGCCCTGGCGGATTTTTTCCTCGTCTCCCTTCATCGCGAAGGCGGTGACCGCGATCACCGGGATCGCGCGCAGCTCTTCGTCGTCCTTCAACCACTGCGTCACTTCCAGGCCCGACACTTCCGGCAACTGAATATCCATCAGTATGAGGTCGGGGTGATGGCGGCGCGCCAGTTCGACCGCTTCGACGCCGCTGCGCGTCTGCAGGATGCGGCAGCCCCGTGTCTCGACGAGGTCGTTGAAGAGCTTCATATTCAGCTCGTTGTCCTCTACGATGAGCACGGTTTTCGACATGGAATGTTCCGCCGGAAGCGACGCCGAGGGCGCGGCTGTCGTTGTCGAGCCCGCCGGAACATATTAGGCCGGAGACCTTGACGAAAGGAAAACCGGATGGCGCCGCGGGAGGTTAACGCCAAGCTGTCCACAGGCGAGTTCTTCGGCGAATCCGTAGCGATCGCCGCGCTCGGCTTCCTCGCCGCCGATGAGGCGCGGCTCCAGCGTTTTCTCGCGGTTTGCGGCCTCGGGCCGCACAATCTGCGTCAGGCCGCCGCCGACGCGGGGTTTCTTGCCGCCGTCCTCGACTATGTCGCGTCCGACGAGCGCCTGCTCATCGCCTTCGCCGCCAGCGAAGGGTTGGACCCGGCGCTGATCGCGCGCGCGCACGAGAGCCTCGGCGGGCCGCCGCCGAGGGGCGATCCTTGAGGCCGAGGGAGGCGGAGGCGACGCCCGCGTGTTTCTGCCGCGACTGCCTCGCCGAATTCGCGCTCGCGCCGGCGCCGGGCGCGCGCTGCCCGCGATGCGCCTCGCCGCGCCTCGTCGACGCGCGAGGCGCGAGCGAGTTGACGATCGCCCACGTCGATTGCGACGCGTTTTACGCCTCGATCGAGAAGCGCGACGATCCCGCGCTCGCCGACAAGCCGGTCATCGTCGGCGGCGGCGGGCGCCGCGGCGTCGTCGCCACCTGCTGCTACCTCGCCCGCGCGTTCGGCGTTCGTTCGGCGATGCCGACGGCGAGGGCGCTGGCGCTCTGTCCGCAGGCGGTGGTGCTCAAGCCGGACATGGCCAAATACGCGCGCGTCGGGCGCGAGATTCGCGAGCGAATGCAACGGTTGACGCCGCTCGTCGAGCCGCTGTCGATCGACGAGGCGTTCCTCGATCTGACGGGCTGCGAGGGGGCCAACGGCGCCGGAGCGGCGCTGACGCTGGCGCGTTTCGCCCGCGCGGTCGAGCGCGAAGTCGGCGTCACCGTCTCCGTCGGCCTCAGCTACTGCAAGTTTCTCGCCAAACTCGCCTCGGACCTCGACAAGCCGCGCGGCTTTTTCCTCGTCTCGCGCGAAGACGCGATCGCGCTCATCGCGCCGATGGGCGTCGGCCGGCTGTGGGGGGTCGGCAAGGTCGGCCAAGCGCGTCTCGAGCGTCTCGGCCTGAGGACGATCGGCGATCTCCAGGCCCTCGGCGAGCAGGCGGCGGCCTCGCGCCTGGGCGAAGAGGGACGCCGGCTGTGGTGCCTGGCGCGCGGGATCGACGATCGCCGTGTGACGCCGGATCGCGAGGTCAAGAGCGTTTCCAGCGAGACGACGTTCGAGGAGGACGTCTCCGACCGGGCCGAGCTGACGCGGGTGTTGCTCGCGCACTGCGAGCGGGTGGCGACGCGATTGCGTAAAGCCGAGCTCGCCGCGGGCGGCGTGACGCTGAAATTGCGCACGCCCGACTTCAAGCTGCGCACGCGCAGCCGTTCGGGGCTGGCGCCGACGCAGATGGCGCCGCGGCTTTTCGCCGCGGCGCGCGCGCTGCTCGACGCTCAAGCGGAGGGGACCCCCTATCGGCTGATCGGCGTCGGCGCCGGCGACCTCAAGCCGGCGCGCGAGGCCGACGAAGCCGATCTCATCGAGGGCGATCGCGGTCGCGAGAAGGCGCGCGAAGCGGCGATCGCGGCGCTGCGCGACAAGTTCGGCGCGAGCGCCATCCAGCGCGGCCTCGCCTTCAAGCCCGGCGCCGCGCCGCGCAAGCGCTGACTACTTGGCGCAGCTCGGCGTCGGCAGCATTTCCAGCTTGCTGAGCTTGGCGGTCAGCGCGAACGAGCCGTAGTCGAGCTTCAGGGAGCCGGAAACGCCGTTCTCGTAAAGATCGAAGCTGAGGATGTATTCGGGCGGCGCGTCCTGGGCCGCCTCGTCGAAATACGAGACCGTGACCGGCCAGCGGCGGATCTTGCCGAGCGCGTCGGCGAAGCCGGCCTCGGGCGTGGGCGCGCTCGCCTGCTTGCCGATGACGGTCAAGGTCTCGAAGACCTTCTTGCCGGTGTCGGAGCCGTCGTAGACGCGCGCCTGCATCGCGCCGCCGCCCTGTTTGGCCTGGGCGATGATCCGCTCGATGTGTTCGGTGGGGAAGAGAACGTCCTTGCCGAGCTTCAAGGCGTCGGTCGACGGTTTGCTCAGGGCGACCGTGATCTCGCCGCTGTCGGCGCGCTTGGCCGAGCCGACCACCGCGGGGTTCGCGGCGCCCGCGGTCTGCGAGTCGATTTGGAATTTCAAGCCCTTGGCGTCGCCGTCCTCGAACGTGAGGGCGCGGATGTCGGAGGAGATCGGATCGCCTTCCGAGCGTTGCAACTCGGTCAATTGGCGAAAGTTCGAGGCGTAGCCTTCGCAGGCCGAGCCGGTGAATTCGTAGGCGATCAGCCCGGACGCGGCGACCGGCGTCTGCGAACTGGGCATGCGCGCGGAGAGGTTCTCGGCGAGCGAGATTTCATAGGCCGCGCGGTGCGAAGCCAAGGGCAGGGGGGCTTCGGCCCGCGCCTCGCCGATCGTTGCGGCCAAGGCGAGAATCAGCAGGGCGTCGCGGCGCTTCATTCAAACTCCCATGAAGCCCGCGCCGATCCGGCGCGGCGGCTTCGGCTCGTCTTGTCGCCGCGATTTTCGGCGCTTTCGTGGCCGTTCGGGTGATCGGGGCAAATCGCCGGGCGAGTTGTCGACGCGGTCGCCCGGCGCGTTCTGGCGGCTTCGAGGATTCGGCGGACGACGCGCCCGCCGGCGCGGTGGGTCGGCGGCGAGGAAAGGCGCTTCGCGCCGGAGGCGACCAGCGGTCGCGTCCAAAAGACGCCCGCGCCCGGAAATCCGGCCCGGTTACGCCGGTTCGAGGCCCGCGCGCTCAGGGCTCGTCCGCTTCCCCAATGGCGCTCCACGCCTGTTCGAGCGGCGTCGGCTCGTCGAGCGGCTCCTCGTCGGCGCGCAGCGCGGCCTCGTCGTCGGGCCGAGGGACGCCGAAACCGGGCGGCAGCTTGCCGTCGAACAGCCCGGCGCCCTGCAATTCGTCGAGGCCGGGCAGATCGCCGATCGCGTCGAGGCCGAAATGGACGAGAAACGCCTGGGTGGTGCCGTAGGTGATCGGGCGGCCCGGCGCCTTGCGGCGACCGCGCATGCGCACCCATCCGGCCTCCATCAGCACGTCGAGCGCGCCCTTGGAGACGACGACGCCGCGGATTTCCTCGATGTCGGCGCGGGTCACCGGCTGATGATAGGCGACGATGGCGAGCGTTTCGAGCGCCGCGCGCGACAGCTTGCGCGTCTCCTGATCCTCGCGCGCCAGCAGCCAGGAAAGGTCGTTCGCGGTGCGGAACGCCCAGCGGCCGGCGACGCGCACGAGGTTGACGCCGCGGCCGGCGTAGCAGCGTTGCAGCTCCGCCATCACCGCCTCGACGTCGGCGCCCTCGGGCAGGCGCGCCGCGATGAAAGCTTCGTCGAGGGGTTCGGCGGCGGCGAAGACCAGCGCCTCGGCGACGCGCAGGTCCTCCGGCGCGACGCGCGGCGGGATGGCGTTTTCGAACAATTGCGCGACGGTTCCCATTCTCGTTTTCTCGTCCTAACCGAAGTCGTCGCCTCGGGCCAGCCCGTCGCCTCGGACGGCGCGCACCCACAACGGCGCGAAGGCTCTCTCCTGCCGCACTTCGATCTCGCCTTCGCGAACCATTTCGAGCGAAGCCGAAAAGCAGGAAGCGCGCGCGGTGCGCCGCATTTTCGCTTCGACCCCGTAGGCGATCAGCCACGAATCGAGTTCGGTCCAGTCGCTCGCCTGGCCCATCAGACGCGTCAGCGCTTCGCGCGCATCGGCGAGCGACCAGACGACGCGCGCCAACAGGCGCACGTTGGCGCGGGCGTGTTTCTGGCTCTGCGCGGCGTAGGCGGACAACAGATCGTAGAGGCTCGCCTCGTAGACGACCGCCGTGGAGGTCGCGATTCCCTCCGGCGCGCCGCGGGCGAAGAAGTCGCGTCCGAGCCGCGGCCGGCCGAACAGCGCCTCGGCGGCCTTGCGGATCTGTTCGAGACGGCGAAGGCGTTGCGCCAAGGCGTCGGCGAGTTCGGCCGCGTCGCCGTCTTCGGCCTTCGCCGGCGCCGGCAACAGCAGGCGCGACTTGAGGTAGGCGAGCCATGCCGCCATGACGAGATAATCGGCCGCCAGCTCCAGGCGCAATTGGCGCGCCGCCTCGACGAAAGCGAGATATTGCTCGGCGAGCGCGAGCACGGAAATGCGCGCGAGGTCCACCTTTTGGCGCCGCGCGAGTTCGAGCAGCAGGTCGAGCGGCCCCTCGAAACCGTCGAGATCGACGGTGAACGCCGGCTCGCCTTCCGATCGCTCGACGAAAAAGTCGTCCTTCAGATCCGAAACGCCGGCCACGAATCACCTCAACTCCGCCGATCCCGATTCTGACGCGCGATGACGGCGACCGCAAGGCGACCGAGCGGAGCGTCCACAGGGGCGGGCGCTCCGCCTTCCCCCGGCTCTTCCGCAGTCGCGTCGACGCGAGCGCTCGGGCCATGCGACGATCTGCGCCGTGTCGACCGCCGCGGACGTATGGTAATCCGCGTTCGCGGCGTTCCGCTCTGCTCGCCGCGGGCGAAGGAGGGGCTCGCCTTTTCCGTTTAACCATCAATATTTAGGTAAACATTCGGTTTCCGCGCCTGACGGCGTTGGAGCGATTGCAATCGGCGATTGCGTCGGCGTACCGTCATTTTCGCAGGCCATAGTTCGGCCCGCGATATACCCTGCGGAGCGCTCGGGTCCGCCGCATCTCCCGGGTCCGTGGGGTCGGCCGGTCCGGAAGCAGCTAGGAGTGGCCTCCTCAACGCTGCTTCCGGCCGGCCTCCTTATTCGGCGGCTTTAATAACGGCGCAGCAGACTGACCAGCTTGCCCTGGATGCGCACGCGGTCGGGCCCGAAGATGCGGGTCTCGTAAGCCGGATTGGCCGCCTCCAGCGCGATCGAGGCGCCGCGACGACGCAGGCGCTTCAGCGTCGCCTCCTCCTCGTCGATCAGCGCCACCACGATGTCGCCGGTGTCGGCGGTGTCCTGCCTGCGCAGGATGACGGTGTCGGCTTCGTAGATTCCCGCTTCGATCATCGAATCGCCGCGCACTTCGAGGGCGAAATGCTCGCCGGGGCCGAGGAACTCGGGCGGCATGGCGATGGTGTCGACGCGCGTCTGGATGGCGGCGATCGGCGTGCCCGCGGCGATGCGGCCCATCAGCGGGATCATCGCCGCGCGCGCTTCCGTCTCCGCGCCGGAGCGCGGGCGCGCGCGACCGAGATTGCCGGGGATGACGCTCGGCGAGAATTTTTGTCCGCGCGGCGTCCCGACGGTCGCCGACTCGGGCAGGCGCAGCACTTCGATGGCGCGCGCGCGGTTGGCGAGGCGGCGGATGAAGCCGCGCTCCTCGAGCGCCAGGATCAGGCGATGGATGCCCGATTTCGAACGCAGATCGAGCGCGTCCTTCATTTCGTCGAAGGAGGGCGGCACCCCCTCGGCCTGGAGACGCTCATGAATGAAGCGCAGCAGCTCGCTTTGCTTTCTGGTCAGCATGGCAGGCTCCCCGGCGGCTCGCGCCGCGAATCGATCTTGCGCGCGACGGCGTGAGAATCGCCGTCAGGCGTAAACAAATCACGAACGATGCTTATCTGTTCGCGGTGTGTTCCGCAAGGGGGGGCGCGCGATATCGCACTTCACGGACGCATAGTGCTACTATCAGCGGCGCGGTGGATGCGGCGACTTATCTGGTCGCCGATTCAGCGTTTGAAAGCATGCTCGGTGTCATGTTGCCTTTCGGAGGATACGTGACGATCGAAGTTGAGGCGTATTTTGACGAAAGCGGTTCGCACGATGGCGCACCCGTTCTTTGCGTTGCCGGCTATATTTTCAAGAAAAGCGAGGCAATTAAGCTCAGAAGAGAATGGCGAAAAGTGTTGCGATGGAAAGAACTACCTTATTTTCGGATGAGCGAATGTGCTCATGGAAACGGGCCGTTTGCTAACTTGACGAAACCGGAACGCGTTGAGGTGGAGACCAAGCTTATAGAAATAATAAAGGCGCGATCAATTCAAGGGTTGGCCGTAACGGTGAACAGTAAGGAATTCCTAGAATTAATGCCTCGGCATAATTTAATTGGGGGCCCGTACACGTTCTCCGCCCATGCAATTCTTGGAGGCATTTACAATTGGCTTCAATGTAATCCGCGCGTCGGAAGAATGGCCTATTTTTTTGAAGCTGGTCATAAGAACGAGCGTGAGGCGAATGCTATTATGAAGCTGTTATTTGAACAGCCAAAATTGAAAGAGGCATATAAGTTTGGAAGGTATGGATTCGTCGACAAAGAAGGCACTCCCGCCGTTCAAGCCGCAGATTTACTTGCCTGGCAGTGGTACACGGATAAGCGTCACCAGCTAGAAGGTCGGCCGCGTCGAATGGATTGCGTGAGCCTTCTAGAACATCACCACAATGCGATTCATATCGGGCCTGACAAGATTATTGAACTAGCACGGCGATTCGGCTTTGGGTCTGACGATCCGACGTTACTGAATGAATTGCATCTAGGCGACGATCCCTGATGCTTGTCACTAGCTCTAGTCGGCACAATCCTCCCGAATGCCCTATCCAATGCCCCTGGCGTTTCATCACAACCAACGTCGCGCGCGGTCTGTTTGAACCGCTCGGATTGCTCCTTCCGCGTCAGCTTCTTCGGCTTGTCGAGAGATTTCGTCGGCGGAGCTTTCATCTGCCTAATCTACCACGCCTATCGCGAATCGCCTACCTTGCAACTAGACATTTGAACAGCGCGAGATCGGTTTGGCTCTGCGCACAGGCCCTCCGAACATCCTCCGGCGCTTCCTCCCATGCGCGCCGAACATTCATCATTGCAGCCGCGATCTCATCTTTTGTGCATGCGCGGTCCAACGTGACGCCGCAAATGTCATCCCGATGGCTGATATTCGGAAACGAGACGGAATCGGCTCTCGCGTTTGCACACGCCGCGAGAGCCGCTATGGCCATGGATAGCATTATGGGTTTCATCACTGCGGCCTTTTGCCGGGCGGGTCAAAGCGCTTCCGCTTCTCCGATATCACGCTTACGGTCGCTTACGCTTACGGCGCCACGCCCGCAAATCCCCAATTTCAGCCGGCCCCGCCGCCCCGCCGCCGTCAAGTCCAGGCGAACGCGGAGCGTTCGTCCGCCGCTTCGCGGCTGCTTAAGCTGCGCTTCGCCCGCTTCGCCGGACGAACGCTTCGCGTTCGCCTTGAGGCGCCAGCGTCGGGACGGCGCGGCGAGAGGCTATCGAGGCCCGTTGCTGACGAAAAGCGCCCGAGGGTCGCTTTTCGTCGACAACGGGCTGCGACCCGCCATAGCGAAGGGCGCGCGCCCTTTCTCCCGCGAGCGGCCAGGTGAGGGGCCTGGGCGATTGGCCGCCAGCTTCGCCGAGATGTGTGCATACCGCAGCCGCGAGCGGGAGAAGGGGTTCTCACGGCTTCGCGCGGCAATCCGCCGACATTTTCCATCCCTTCAGGTCCGACGCCATTTCGACCATGAAGGCCTTCTGCGCATCCACGGGACCGCTCAGATCGTCCGAGAACTGGCTGTGCGCAATGGTCGCGCCGTGTTCGCGAGCGATTCCTTGCGCGCGGGCGGCGAAATCGTCGGCTTCGGCATAGAGTCTGAATTCCTTGCCCGCATCGGCGAACTCCGCGACATAGAGGTCCTCGCCGGGAGCGTCCGGGTGCGCCACGGCGACGATGGTCAGATTTCCCTTCGCCCGATGCAGCGTGAACGGCCCCGTCGGCGACGCCTTGTCGTCCAGGAAGGCGTACTGGGTCTTCTTGTTCGCGCGCAGCGCCACGATCCGCGCCTGCCGCGCGGCGACGGTCCGCTTGCCATTGGCGTCGTAGGAAACGCAGACATAGCCATTCGCGGCGGGCGCGACCGCGTCGCCGTCGTCGAGCGAAAAGGGCTCATCGTTGGTCGAAACGCATCCGGCTAAAGCAAGCGCTGAGAGAAGCGCAAGGCGCCGCGCAATCGTCATCGGATTCCCCGTTTCGCCGTCCCGCGCGAAGCCCGCTTTCGCTCGCCCGCCGCGGCGCCATTGTAGCCGCGCCGGCCGAGCACGGCTACAGATCGGCGGCGCGCCGCGGAATCGGAAATGGCTTTCCGATAATCGAAAATCGTGCTAGAGTGAGGCTTCCTGGAATCCGGCTCGCGGCCTCGCTCCGGGCGGCCGCGCGGCGAGAATTCGGGGCGGAGCGGCGAATCGAGGCTTGATGGCGTGCAACCCATTGATTTTCCATGATTCTGCCAAGAGAATCCTTGACATCCCTTGACATTTCTTGACATTTCTTGACGCAGCCGGCCGGAAACTTGACGGGATTTGACGACCTGCTTGACGGCGGCGCGGCGCGCGCCGCGTTTCATGCGGGAGCGGGCGCGATGAGCGAGACCAGAGGCGACCCGGCGTCGGCCCCGGCGCGGGGGTCAGGGCGAGTCTGACCGCGGCCTCACGCGTCCCTCAGCTCGATGCGCAGCGGAACGTGATCGGAGGCCTTTTCGCGCCCGCGCAGGTCCTTGTCGATTTCGACTCCCGCCAGTCGATCGGCCGCCTGCGGCGAAAGCAGGAAGCAGTCGATGCGGACGCCGTTGTTTTTCGGCCAAGCGCCGGCCTGGTAATCCCAGAAGGTGTAGAGCCCGGCTTCGTCGGTCGCCGCGCGCAGCGCGTCGGTGAGGCCGAGCGCGAGAAGTTCGCGGAACTTGGCGCGCGTCTCAGGCAGGAACAGCGCGTCCTTTTCCCACAGCTCGGGATGGGCGGCGTCGCGCGGTTCGGGAATGACGTTGAAGTCGCCCGCCAGGATGAGCGGCTCCTCGTATTCGAGCAGCTTGCGAGCGTGGCGGATCAGTCGGTCCATGAACGCCAGCTTGTAGGAATATTTGTCGCCCGGCGCGGGATTGCCGTTGGGCGCATAGACGCAGGCGAGGCGCACCGCGCCGCGCTGCGTGGGGATCACCGCCTCGATGTAGCGCGCCTGCTCGTCGTGGGGATCGCCCGGCAGGCCGCGCGCGACCTCGATCGGCCGCTTGGCGAGAATGGCGACGCCGTTGAAGGTCTTCTGCCCGTGCGAGGCGACGTTGTAGCCGAGGTCCTCGACCTCTGCGCGCGGAAACGCCTCGTCGAGGCACTTGATCTCCTGCAGGCACAGCGCGTCCGGGCTCCTCTCTTTGAGATAGTCGAGGAGATGCGGCAGGCGCTGGCGGATCGAATTGACGTTCCAGGTGGCGATGATCAGGGGCGGCGCTCCGCGGGGCGGTAGGCAGTGGGCAGTGGGCAGTGGGCAGTGGGCGGTGGGCGGTGGGCAGTAGGCGGTAGGCCGCAGACCGGCTCCCCTACTGCCTACTGCCTACTGCCTCTTCCCTCAACCCCATCGTCGCTGCGCCCACATCCATTGTTCCGGCGCCTCGCGGATGAACTCCTCGAAACGCGCCTGCAGCGCCGCGGTCGCGGCGGCGACGTCCGCGTCGCGATCGTCGGTCTTGGGAACCGCGACGGGCTCGATGCGCATGGAGAAGCGCGCGCCGCCGAGGCGTTTGGCGCGCGCGGCGTAGAGCGGGATGCCGACCGAGCGCGCGATCAGCGCCGGGAATGCGTTCGACATGGCCGGCCGGCCAAAGAACGGCGTTGCGACGCCGCGCCCCTCGCGCAGGTCGGCGACGAAGGCGGGGCAGCCGCCGTTGCGCGCGAGGCGCAGCAGCGCGCGCGCGGTCGTCGGCGATTTGTCGAAAAGGCCGCCGGGATACATCGGCGCGCGCTTCTTGTAGACCCATCGGTCGACCAGCGGGTTGGCGAGTTGCCGATAAACGCCGGCCAGCGGCAGGCCGAAGCGCAGGCCGGCCTGCGAGGTGACTTCCCAATTGCCCATATGCGGCACGCAGACGACGAACGGTCCGCCCTCGGCGATCGCCTTGAAGCGCCCGAAAGGCTCGAGCGCGATCCGCCCCTCGGCCAGGATCCGCGGCATGTGGAAGAATTCGGAGAAGGTGCGGCCGAGGTTTTCCCACATGTCCAAGGCGATGCGCTCTCGCTCGGCCGCGCTCATCTCCGGAAAGGCGGCCGCCAGATTGTCGAGCGCGCGCCGGTGGCGCCTGAGGCGCGGCGCCGCCAGGCGCCAACCCCAGCCGGAAGCGGCCGAAGCCCAATCGAGCGGCAATGCGGTGAAGACGGCGGCCATCAACCGAAACGCGGCGTATTCGACATATTGGCGCATAAGCGCGAAAAAAGTCATCGATCCGGCGGTCCCTCCGGCCCATGGCCGTGCGGCGCCTGATTGCGCGGCCGCGCCGCCGCCGTCAAGAGCGCCGCCGCGGCTTAGCCTCGCGTTTCATTTTACAGTTCAACAAGCTCTCGCCTTCGTGCTAGCCTCGTTCTTTGATCGGCGTCCGCGCGACGAGGCGAAGGGGGACACTATGGGTGAGAGCGTCAAGTATCAGATGAGCGAAGAGCGCATTCCGCGCGCTTGGTACAACATCGCGGCCGATCTGCCGGCGCCGCCGCCCCCGGTGCTGCATCCCGGCACCGGCAAGCCGATCGGGCCCGACGACCTCTCGCCGCTGTTCCCGATGGCGCTGATCGGCCAGGAAGTCAGCACGGAGCGGGCGATCGAAATTCCCGATCCGGTGCGCGAAATCTACCGATTGTGGCGCCCGACCCCGCTCTATCGCGCGCGGCGGCTCGAGCAGAAGCTCGGCACGAAGGCGCGCATCTTCTATAAGTACGAGGGCGTCAGCCCGGCCGGCAGCCACAAGCCCAACACCGCCGTCGCGCAGGCCTTCTACAACAAGCAGCAAGGCGTCGCCAAGCTTACGACCGAGACCGGCGCGGGCCAATGGGGCTCCGCTCTCGCCTTCGCCGGCGCGGTGTTCGGCCTCGAAGTGAAGATCTACATGGTCAGGGTCTCCTACGATCAGAAGCCCTATCGGCGCGCGCTGATGGAGACCTACGGCGCCAAATGCGTGCCGAGCCCGAGCAAGGAGACCGCTTCCGGGCGCGCCATTCTCGCCGAGCACCCGGATTCTCCGGGCAGCCTCGGCATCGCCATTTCCGAGGCGGTGGAAGTGGCCGCCCAGAGCGCCGACACCAAGTACTCGCTCGGCAGCGTGCTCAACCACGTCCTCCTCCACCAGACGGTGATCGGCATCGAAGCGATCGAGCAGATGGAGGCGGCGGACGCTTATCCCGACGTCGTCATCGGCTGCGCGGGCGGCGGATCGAATTTCGCCGGCATCGCGTTCCCGTTCTTGGGCAAGAAGCTGCGCGAAAAGCGCGACGTGCGCGTCATCGCGGTCGAGCCGGCCGCCTGCCCGTCGATGACGCGCGGGCGCTACGCCTTCGATTTCGGCGACACCGCCCACCTGGCCCCGGTGGCCAAGATGTACACGCTCGGCTCGGCGTTCATTCCGCCCGGCTTCCACGCCGGCGGCCTGCGCTACCATGGCATGTCGCCGATGGTCAGCCATTGCTTGGCGCTCGGCCTGATCGAGGCGCGCGCCTATCATCAGACCCCGTGCTTTGAAGCGGGGGTGATGTTCGCGCGCGCCGAGGGGATCGTTCCCGCGCCCGAGTCGTGTCACGCGGTGCGCGCGGCGGTCGACGAAGCGCTGAAAGCGCGCGAAGAGGGCAAGTCGCCGACCATCCTGTTCAACCTCTCCGGCCACGGCCATTTCGACATGCAGGCCTACACCGACTATTTCGCCGGCAAGCTGATCGATCAGGATTACGATCACGCCGCGTTGGAGGCTTCGCTGGCGCAACTGCCGCATATGGCGGCGGAGTAGGGGATTTCCTGCGGCCGTCCCGCCCGTCCCCGGACCGAATCTGGAGACGGGCGCGGCGGGAGACCAATTGTGGAACCGAAGCGCCCGCGGCGGGCCGAACGCCCGTGGCGGCGCGGCGCTTTGGTGCACGCCCAGCCTTGCTTTGAAGCGCGCCCATGCTATCAAGCGCCCCGCGGCGATCCCGCCGCTCTCATGAGGTTCGCATGCCGCTCTTCAGCCGCCGCGCCGTTCTCGCCTTTCCGCTCATCGCCGCCGCCGGCGCCGCGCTCGCCGAGGACGACGCGCAGAACACCCTCATCCTCACCACCAAGCACGGCAAGGTCGTCATCCGCCTCAGGCCCGATCTCGCCCCCAAGCACGTCGCGCGGATCAAGACGCTGGCGAAGCGCAAGTTCTACGACGGCATCGTCTTTCATCGCGTCATTCCCGGCTTCATGGCCCAGACGGGCGATCCCACCGGCACCGGCTCGGGCGGGTCGGATCTGCCCGACCTGAAGGCCGAGTTTTCGTCCGAGCCGTTCAAGCGCGGCACGCTCGGCATGGCGCGCGCGAGCGACCCGGATTCGGCCAATTCGCAATTCTTCATCTGCCTCGCCGACGCTCCGTTCCTCAATGGACAATACACCGTCTTCGGCGAGGTGGTCTCCGGCATGGACGTCGTCGACAAGATCAAGGCGGGGACGGAGGACAATAACGGCGCGGTCGACAATCCCGACAAGATCGTCACGCTGCGTCTGGCGGGCGAGGCGAAGTGAGCCCGTCCCCTACGATCAGGAGCAAAATGAAATGAGCGGCGACGGCGATACGCTGACCCTGGAGACCACCAAAGGCCCGGTCGTCATCGCGATGAACCCAGCGATCGCGCCCGGCCACGTCGCGCACATCAAGCGCCTGGTGAAAGAAAAGTTCTACGACGGGGTCGTCTTTCATCGCGTCATCGACGGCTTCATGGCGCAGACCGGCTGTCCGCACGGCACGGGAACGGGGGGATCGAAATACCCCGACCTGAAGGCCGAGTTCAACGCCGAGCCGCACGAGCGCAGCACGGTGTCGATGGCGCGCGCGAGCGATCCGAATTCGGCCAATTCGCAGTTCTTCATCTGCTTCGACGACGCTGGCTTTCTCGACCGCAAATATACGGTGTGGGGCAAGGTCGTCTCCGGCATGGAGAACGTCGACAAGATCAAGCGCGGCGAGCCCGTGCGCGACCCCGACAAGATCATCAAGGCGACGCTGAGCGGATGATATCCCCCCTCTCCCCGCGAGCGGAAGAAGGGAGAGGCTTGAGATGCGCGTCGATCTCTTCGACTTCGATCTGCCCCCCGAGCGCATCGCTCTCGCGCCCGCCTCCCCCCGCGACGCGGCGCGCATGCTGGTCGTAAGCGCCGACGGCGCACTCGCCGATCGCTTCGTCGCCGAGCTGCCGGATTTCCTGCGCCCCGGCGACGCGCTGGTGGTCAACGACACGCGCGTCATCGCCGCGCGGCTGAGCGGAATCCGCGTGCGCGGCGAGGCCGCGGCGCGGATCGAGGCGACCCTGATCAAGCGGCTCGACGGCGGCCGCTGGCGTGCGCTCGTGCGCCCGGCCAAGAAGCTGAAGATCGGCGAGCGCGTCCGCTTCGGCGAGGCGCGCGAAAGCCAGGTCTGCCTGCTCGGCGCGCTCGACGCCGAGGTGGAGGAAAAGGGCGAAGCCGGCGAGGTCACGCTGGCGTTCGCGTTCGCCGGCGCGGCGCTCGAGGAGGCGATCGAGCGGGTCGGCGAGCCGCCGCTGCCGCCCTATATCGCGGCGCGCCGCGCCGTTCGCGCCTCGGACCGCGACGACTATCAGACCGTGTTCGCGCGCGAAGCCGGCGCCGTCGCCGCTCCGACCGCTGGGCTGCATTTCACGCCAGCGCTCATCTCGCGCATCAAGGCCACCGGCGTGAGCCTTCATCGCGTGACCCTGCACGTCGGCGCCGGCACCTTCCTGCCGGTCAAGGCGGACGACACGCGCGATCACCAAATGCATGCGGAATGGGGGCGCCTCGACGCGGCGACCGCCGAGGCGCTCAACGCGGCGCGCGCGCGCGGCGGGCGGATTTTTGCGGTCGGCACGACGTCGGCGCGCCTGATCGAGAGCGCGGCGGAGGAGGGCGGCGCGATCCGGCCGTTCGCAGGCGAAACCGCGATCTTCATCGCCCCCGGCTATCGCTTCCGCGCGGTCGACGCGCTGCTCACTAATTTCCACCTGCCGCGCTCGACGCTGTTCATGCTGGTCGCGGCGTTCAGCGGCCTCGAGGCCATGCGCCGCGCTTACGCGCACGCGATTGCGGCGCGCTATCGGTTCTATTCCTACGGCGATGCCTGTCTGCTGCTCGGCGCCGCTCGGCGCGGCGACAATTGATTCCTCGTCGCGGGCGTGCTTAGGGCTCGGCGGCCGCAACGGGCGAGGGCGCTCCGGGGCTTCACGCGCAAGGCGAAATGAGCGACGAATTTTCCTTCAGCGTCCACGCGGTCGACGGCGCCGCCCGCGCCGGCGCGATCACGACCCCGCACGGCCTCGTTCGCACGCCGGCGTTCATGCCGGTCGGCACCGCCGCCACGGTCAAGGCGATGTACCCGCAAGAGGTGCGCGCGCTCGGCGCCGATATCGTGCTCGCCAACACTTATCACCTGATGCTGGCGCCCGGTGCCGAGCGGATCGCCAAGCTCGGCGGCCTGCATGAATTCATGAACTGGCCCCACCCGATCCTCACCGATTCCGGCGGCTTCCAAGTAATGAGCCTAGCCAAGCTGCGCAAGCTCGACGAGCGCGGCGTCGTCTTTCAATCGCACCTCGACGGGTCGCGCCATGAGCTGACGCCGGAAAGAGCGATGGAGATTCAACATCTGCTCGGCGCCGACATCCAGATGCAGCTCGACGAATGCGTGCGCCTGCCGTGCTCGCCTGAGGACGCCGAACGCGCGATGCGCCTGTCGCTGCGTTGGGCGGAGCGTTCGAAGGCGGCCTTCGCCGCCGCGCCGGGCAGGGCCTTGTTCGGCATCGTGCAGGGAGGCGACGAAAAGGATTTGCGCGTGCAAAGCGCGCGCGAACTCGTGGACATCGGATTCGACGGCTACGCCATCGGCGGCCTCGCGGTCGGCGAACCGCAAGCGACGATGCTCGAAACGATCGAAACGCTGGCGCCGCATCTGCCGGCCGACCGGCCGCGCTATCTCATGGGGGTCGGCGCGCCGGACGATCTGATCGAGAGTCTGTCTCGCGGCGTCGACATGTTCGATTGCGTGATGCCGACAAGGGCCGGACGGCACGGCATGGTCTTCACCAGGCGCGGACGGCTCAATCTGCGCAACGCCCACTTCGCCGACGATTGCAGGCCGATCGATCCCATGTCGTCGGCTTCGGCCGCGCGAGACTACTCGCGCGCCTACTGGCGCCATCTGGTCAAATCGGGCGAGATCCTCGCGATGATGGCGCTGACGGCGATCAATCTCGCCTACTACCAGGACTTGATGGCCGGCGCCCGCAAGGCGATTGCGGACGGGCGGCTCGGCGATTTCATCGCGGAAGTCAAGACGGGTTGGGCGGAAGGCGAAAAAGCGGACGCCTAACTCTCGGGCGGCGGGCAAAAAACAAGGCTTGGGACATTCCCAAGCCTTGCTTTCTCGTGCCCTATCCCTGAATTGCGATGCCGGTCGGCCGCGTCTTTTGCGTCGCCAATGATGCGAGCCGCGCAATCACCCGGTCAAGCGCCCCGTCCTCCCACAGACTCGGCACGCGCGTCGCCAAGAGCCTGGCGGCGGCCTCCTTTTCACGGAGAGAAATTTGATAGTCGAAAATTTGGGCGATGTCACCATCACAAGCGGGGCTGCCATGCAAATTTTTTCTGCCCGGCTTCGATTCGATCATTTGGGTCTCGGCGACGACAAATGCCCGGCTCGCCGACGTGCAACGCGCGCGTCCGCGCCGACTTCCGCCTGTGACGACCATGGCGTACAAACGCGCGGATCGCGAAGCGTCGCGCTTTAGGAAAATGAGGAGTCGAAATGACCGCCATCGTCGACATCGTCGCCCGCGAGATCCTCGACAGCCGCGGCAATCCGACCCTCGAAGTCGACGTGGTGCTCGAAGACGGATCGATGGGTCGAGCCGGCGTGCCTTCGGGGGCGTCGACGGGCGCCCATGAAGCGGTCGAACTGCGCGACGGCGACGCGAGCCGCTATGGCGGCAAGGGCGTGCTGAACGCCGTCGAGTCGGTCAACCGCGACATCTTCGACGCGATCTCCGGCTTCGAGGCGGAAGAGCAGCTCAAGATCGACGAAGCGATGATCGCGCTCGACGGAACGCCGAACAAATCGAGGCTCGGCGCCAACGCCATCGTCGGCGTCTCGCTGGCGGTCGCCAAGGCCGGCGCGGAGGCTTCCGGCTTGCCGCTTCACCGCTACGTCGGCGGCGCGAGCGCGCGGATCCTGCCCGTTCCGATGATGAACATCCTCAACGGCGGCGTTCACGCCGACAACGGAATCGACTTCCAGGAATTCATGATCTTGCCCGTCGGCGCGCCCTCGCTTCGCGAGGCGGTGCGCTGGGGCGCCGAAGTCTTCCACACGTTAAAGAGCGCGCTGAAGAAAGCCGGCGGCAACACCAATGTCGGCGACGAGGGCGGCTACGCGCCCGACCTGCCGTCCGCCGAGGCGGCGCTCGACTATTGCGTCCAGGCGATCGAGGCGGCCGGCTTCAAGCCCGGTCTCGACATCGCGCTCGGCTTGGATTGCGCGGCCAGCGGATTGTTCCGAGACGGCGCCTACTTCTATGCGGGCGAGGGCAAGACCCGATCGATCGACGAACAGGCGCATTACTTGGCCAAGCTCGCCGACGCCTTTCCCGTCCTCTCGATCGAGGACGGCATGGCCGAGGACGACTGGCGAGGCTGGGCGTTGCTGACCGAGATGATCGGCGCTCGGCGCCAGCTGGTCGGCGACGACGTGTTCGTGACCAACGTGACCCGTCTCGCCCGGGGGATCGAGGAGCGCGTCGCCAACGCGATTCTGGTCAAGGTCAACCAGATCGGCACGCTTACCGAGACTCTCGCCGCGGTGGATATGGCGCATCGCGCGGGATACGCGGCGATCATTTCGCACCGTTCGGGCGAGACCGAGGATTCGACCATCGCCGACCTTGCGGTCGCGACCAATTGCGGTCAGATCAAGGCCGGCTCGCTTGCGCGCTCCGATCGGCTCGCCAAATACAACCAGCTCGTCCGCATCGAGGAAGAACTCGGCGATCAGGCCCGCTACGCCGGCCGCGCCGCAATCAAGGCGCCCTGAAGCCGAGAAACAAGCGCGCGAGAGGGCGCGCGACGTCCGCCTGCGCGCGCGGGTTCGACGGCTCGACGGAAACGGAAAATTAACGCCGCCGCCGCCATGTTCGCGCCATGGCAGTGAAGTCCCGCGCGCGCGCCATTCTGTTTCCGATCGCGTTCTACCTCGTCCTCGGGGTCGCCAGCGGCTGCCTCGTTTGGGGCGCTTCGACCGGCGAGCGCGGTCTGAAAGCCAAGGCCGAAGACGACGCGGAGGCCTCCCGACTGCAGCTCGAACTCGCGCAGTTGCAAGCTGAGCGCGGCCGCTGGCGGCGGCGCGTCGACTCGATGCGCTCGGAGGCGGTCGATCGCGATCTGCTCGACGAGGAGGCGCGCGCGGTTCTCGATCGGGTCGGCAAGGACGAAGTGGTGATCTTCACCGCCGATGCGATGCGGCCCTGAGACGCGGGCCTCGCTGCGTCGCTCGCGGCGGCCGGTCGGCGCGCGCTTTGACCGCGATCAACGACGATGACGCTTCCGATCTCTAGGAAAGTGTCCATGCAGGAAACTTCATTCGACGCCGTGGTCATCGGCTCGGGGCTGGGTGGCCTGACGGCGGCCGCGCTGCTGGCCAAGAGCGGGCGCAAGGTCTGCGTCATCGAACGCAATTACAGCCTCGGCGGCGCGGCGTCGGCGTTCAAGAAGGGCGCGCTGACGATCGAGCCGGCGTTGCATCAGACCGCTGACCCGCACGACCCCGACGAGCCCAAGCACGCCATCTTGAAAGAACTGGGCCTGCTCGACGAAATCGAGTGGGTTCCGGTGTCGCCGTTTTTCTCGGTGCGGGGCGGACCGGTCGGCGAAATCTTTGATCTGCCGGTCGGGTTCGAGGCGGCGCGCGAGGCGCTCGCCCAGCGATTTCCCGCCAGCTGCGACGGCTTCGCGAAGTTGCTCGGCGCGATCGAGGCGTTGCAGACCGGCGTCGCCCATCTGACGAGAGCGGGCGCCGAGCGGTCGATCGGCAAGTTGCTGCGCGCCGGGTTCGAATTGCGCGGCCTCATCCGAGATTGGCGCGTCTCGCTCGACGAGATGCTGCAACGTTCCTTAAGCGACGACGAGCCGGCGAAATTCGCCGTTGCCGGCAATATCAGCTATTACGCCGACGACCCCCGCCGCCTGGCCTGGCCGTTGTTCGCCATGGCGCAGGGCGGGTTCCTCAAATCGGGCGGCGTTTTCGTCAAGGGCGGTTCGCGCGCGCTCACCATGAAGCTGGCTAAGGCGGTGACGAAGGCCGGCGGGTCGGTGCTGCTCGCCCGCGAGGCGACAGGCGTCGACCTCGACGCTCACGGCCGCCCGGCCTTCGTGCGCTACGTCGACCCCAAGAACAGCGCGGCCGAGCAGCGCGTCGCCGCCGCGCAAGTGTTCGCCAATTGCGCCCCGTCGACGCTCGCGGCGATGCTGCCGTCATCGGCGCGCGCGGGGCTGGAGCGCGCCTATGGCGGGCGCCCGCTGTCGACCTCGCTGTTCCAAGCCCATTTCGGCCTCGACGCGCCGCCGGCGAAGTTCGGGCTCGAGCGTTACGGGCAAATCGTGCTGCCGGACTGGATGAGGTCGCTGCGCGATTCCGGCGAGTCCGCGCGGATGTTCGCGGCCGACCCCGGCGACAGGCTGCCGGCGTACGGGATCGCCAATTACGGCGCGATCGACAGCGGCCTCGCCGAGGGCGGGCCGATCCTGGTCAGCGTCGTCGGCGTCGACCGCTTCGACAATTGGTCGGCGCTGACGCCGCTTGAGGAGCGGGACCGGCGCGAGCGCTGGCTCGACGTGTTCCAGCGCGCGCTCGATCGCGACTATCCCGGCTTCGGCGCGGCGGTGAGCGAGCGCCTGTTCCTCAACGCGCGCTCGATGCGCAATTTCCTCAACACGCCCGACGGCGCGGTCTACGGCTTCGCACCGCTGCCGCCCGAACGCGGCGTCTGGGCGGGCGTCCCGCGTTCGCCGAGGACGCCGATCCCCGGCCTCTACCTCGCCTCCTCCTTCGCCGGCTCGGGCGGCTTCACCGGCGCGATGATGTCGGGCGCCGCGGCGGCGCGGACGGCGATGCGGGAGAAGCGGGGGTAGGGCGGCGCGGCCGGCGCGGACCGAGCCGGCCGGGGCCGGCGCCAATTTCCGGCGTTTGGTTGCTTTCAAGGGGTTGCGAGGCGGATTTCTTCCGCGTCGCCGCTCGGGCTTCGCTCGCGAGGCGACGCCGGCGCGTCGAGGGGTGAGGTATCCTGATACCGTGACCGCTTTCGAGCGGCGCGAGCCGCGCCGACGCGAGTGCGTCGGCGAGGGGCGGGCGGTTCCGGTCAAGAAAGTCTGGCGACGACCGCGGGCCGCGAAATTTGGCAATTCGTATCCGGTTCCGGTAAACCGCGCGGGCGCAACAAATTGTGATCCAAACCGCCTCATGTCTCGGTCGCGACCGCAACAGGATCGCAAGTGACTGGGATCGTTCGAAGTTGGGCTCTAGACGTCAGCATGGCTGACCAATATAAAATGACTGGAGTTGTCTTCCGGCCTTGTTATCAGGAGGATAAGTCCCACATTCCACTGACGATTTGAACGCTAATCAATTGGATTTATATTTCATTTCGTTTTGGAGGAATGGCGATGAATGCACAGCATTCAACCGAAAACCTGGTGATCCACCACAAGGTCAAGGACTACGCCACGTGGCGGAAGGGTTACGATGAACACGAGAAGAGCCGCCTTTCCGCAGGCGTCACGAATGGGAGGGTCTTCCGCCGCGCCGAAGACCCGAATGACATCCTGATCCTTCTGGATGTAGCCGACGTGGCGAAGGCCCGCGCGTGGCTCGGCGCAGACGATCTGAAGACCGCGATGCATAAGGCCGGCGTCGTGGGCTCGCCAAGCATCCGCTTCGCGACGTGATCGGAAAAGCAGGCTGTTTGTCGGGACCGCTCGTGGCGTAAGCGCCTGGTCGGGTCTCTGTTCCAAAAAATGGAAACGCCGGCCAGTCCCGTCGCATGACGTGACGGCTGGAGCTTTTCTTTGGGGTGGAGGCGGAAGCCGACAGGCAAGCTCATTAGGACGCGATCAAGCTCATTGCAAAAGGGTCGCGTTTGGTCATGCCCAGCCAAGGTTGGGCGAGCCGGGCCGATTGAGACAATGGCCAATATCAGACCCAAAATGGAATTTGAACCGGTCGAATTGACGGTCGGACAGGGATGGTGTGTGCGTGTTACGCTCCCCAAAGGGAAACAACCGCAACTTGGCAACTTCCATTCTGAAGTTGAAGCGCAGGAATGGATCCGGCGCAGGTCGCTTGCATGGCTCAAAAAATATGAACGCGCCAGGCGCCGCTGAGATTCCCAGAATGCGTCGTCTGCGTGTTCAAATCAGATCGCGTGGTCTAGCCCCCAGTTCGGCGGGGAGCGCCGTCGACTTCATGGAAGCCTATTTTTCCGAAGTTTTGACGCTGTCAATGGCGCGTTTCCCGCGCCGCTTGCGGCGGTCGAAGACCATTGACAGTCTCAAAACTTCGGAAGTTCATGCTTCTATGGTCGACGGCTCGGCGTGTGACGGAGGGGGTGAGGGGGCGGTCGAGAAGGTTCGGCGCCTAGTGCGGATCGCGAAATTGGGGAATCCGTATCCTGTCCCCGTAATGGCCGTAATGGCTCGTGGAAGCCTCTTGTTTCCGAAGTTTTGACGCTGTCAATGGCGCGCTATTCAGCACGCCGCCTTCGGCGGTCGAAGACCATTGACTGCGTCAAGACTTCGGAAGGGAAAGGCTTCCATGAGGTCGACGGCTCGGCGTGCGAGGGAGAGGGGCAGGGCGGCTGCAATCGAGGAAATGTGGCGAAGACTGCGGGTCGGGAAATTGGGCAATTCGCATCCTGTGCCTGTAATCCGTTGTAATCCCTGTAATCTCTGTAATGCCGAAATCGCTGTGCACGGCATCGAGAATCAGTCAGAAGGGTGGGCTTGACCGATCTCAACGATTGATTCATTTTTGAGAACGAAAATAGAACGAGCTGGTTGGTTTTGGCGAGTCGGGGAGCGGGCCAGAAGGGCAGAAATTTGCGATTCCCGCTTGGAATGGAGCCAGGAAGAGACCTGGATTTGGGATGACGGCTACCGACGCCCATAGGACGTACGAAATACGCTGTCCGGTGCACGGTTTCGTCACGCTCAATGACTGGGAATGGCAAATCATCTCCCAACCGGCCTACCAGCGTCTTCGGCGCATTCGGCAGCTTGCCTGGACCGACTACGTTTTTCCCGGCGCCATGCACACGCGCTTCGAACATTCGCTCGGCGTCACGCATATGGCGACGATGCTTTATGACGGCGTTGTTGAGCGATCACGAGAGATTCTTCAGTCCGAGCTTGGATACAACGATGAGGGACTGAAGCGTCATAAGGCGCTCGTTCGCCTGACCGCATTGTTCCATGACATCGGGCACGGCCCGTTCTCGCATGCCGCTGAGGAGCTGTTTCCCTTCAAGAATGGAAACGACGGTGACCGCTATCAGCATGAGGAATACTCTGCGGAAATTGTTCGCCGTTACTTCGACGACGCGATCAGCAATCACCCGCTAAACAGGAACTATGGTTTTTCCGCCGAGGACATAGCCAACCTACTCGAAGGTAAGCCGGAAGCGGGAACGGCTCTGTTTTGGCGCGATCTCATCGCCGGCCAGTTGGACGCGGATCGAATGGACTATCTTTTGCGCGACTCCCTCCACTGCGGCGTGAGCTATGGGCGATACGATTGGCAACGGCTGGCGTATACCGTCATTGCTGTGCCCCCGACTGAGGAAGCAGGTCCACGCATAGGGGTAATGGAAGGTGGCTGGCATGCGGCCGAAGGTTTGATTGTGGCGCGCTATTTCATGTTCACGCAGGTCTACTTTCACAAGACGCGGGTGATTTATGACCACCATCTGCAAGGGGCGCTAGCCGAACTGCTACCCCAAGGTCATTTTCCAGCTCCGACGGGGAAAGATCTCAATAAATACTTGGAATGGGACGATTGGCGCGTCTTGGGTTTGCTCCAGAATGGAAAGGGTGGCGATGACGGCAAACGGCTGGCAGAGCGCAACCATTTCCGAGAAGTCAAACACACATCGGAAACTCCGTCTGCAAGCGATCTTGAGCGTCTCGTGAGGTGGCGCGAGGCTCTTGGCGATCTGCTCGCGGCTGAAATGCCGGCTGAGAAGTCTTGGTACAAGGCAGGTCCGGCTGACATTCAAATACTCGGCGATGCGCCCAAGATCGAAGTTGCGCCACTTTCGAAGTATTCGTCCGTCGTTCGAAATATGGAACCCATTCGACAGGTGCGCCTTTACTCGCGACCAGAACACCGCGCAGATGCAAGAATTCTCCTAACAAAACTATAAGGGAAGGATCCATGCCAAGAACTGACAACAAGCTTGATAGAGTCGCGCTGATTGCTCGTCTTATTGCGTTGGCGGCACCGAGGAAGCTTGGGCGTACCGCGTTGATGAAGTGCCTGTTTTTCCTGAAGGTGGTGAAAAACGTGCCGTTGCCTTACAGCTTCGGGCTCTACACCTATGGGCCTTTCGATAGCGATGTGCTCGACGATCTGCAGTACGCGGAATCTCTTCGAGCGGTAGAAAGTACCCTCGTCCAATATCCGGGTGGACGGGGTTATGAATATCAAAGTGGTCGAAAGATCGAAGAGGTAGAGAGTGAGGCTAAGGAATTCCTCTCTCGCCATGAGGAAAGCATTGGTTGGGTATTAAACGAGTTCGGGGGTCGGTCTGCAATTGATTTGGAAATGGCCAGCACGCTCGTGTATATTGATCGAATGACCAACGAGAAGAAACAAAGGGCGACGATCGCCGACCTTGCCAGAAAGGTACATGACGTGAAGCCGTACCTAGCCCTCGGTAAGATCGAGCAGGAGGCTCGCTCTCTTAAGGAAAAAGGCCTTTTGAAAGCGACGGTCTGAATATAGAAACCGGGTTAGGGTGACAGTGCGCCGGCCTCCCGGCACACTGTCACCGCGCCCCAAATCAGCGCCTCGGTCTGAACGGCGTTCGCGCGCTGTTCGCGCGCGAAACGACGCATGATCGAGCGGGGGATTTCCTCTTGCATCGGGGGAACATAAATCGGCGCGCGACCGGCGCAAGCCGTCGCGCTTCGCGCGACCCCCCTCATCCAGCCGGCTCCGCCGGCCATCTTTCCCCGCGAGGGGGGAAGGGGCGCGCTTTATCAATTTGCAATTACGGCGACAGCTACGGCGGCAGCTCCTCATTTCCCTTTTTGGGGCCGCCATGGTCGCGACGCGGCGGAAACCGTGTGCGGCGGCGCTCCCTGCCGAACGACCGAGGAGAAGGGCGAGCAAGCCGCTGTCGCTGTAGTCCGATTGACGGGTTGAGCCGACCGGCGGCGCAACCAAGTTCGGTTGTCGCATTCAGGCGATCGCGCGCAGCCCTTTCGCCTTCACCAGATTCAGCAGCTTGAGGGAGGGGCCGTCCGGCCGCTTCTCGCCTCGCTCCCATTTGCTGACCGCGTCTTTCCTGACGTTGAGGTAGTGCGCGAAGACGGGCTGCGAGACCTGCTCGCGTTCGCGCAGCGCCCGGATTTCCTCCGGCGTCAAGGTTTCGACTGGCGTGAGGCAGAGGGCGTCGAACTCGCGCATGGTGGCCTTGTCCACCAGCCCGGCCTTGTGAAGACCGGCCGCCGTCTTATGGACGGATGCGAGGACGCCGCTTTCAGTCTTTGTCTTTTTCGTCGCCATCGTTCGCCACCTCGATCAACTCTCCGGCGGTCTTGGCGGTCTGAATCTGCTGGTCCGAAAACCCAAGCAGCACGCGCGCCAACCGCTTCAGCGCCACGAGTTCCTTGGCCGACACGTTCGCCTTGTCGTTCTTGGCGAATCCGTGGGCGAAGAAGCTGTGGCCGCCCGCCCTGAACAGAATGATCGTGCGGAAACCGCCCGACTTCCCGCCGTCTTCCCGAGCGACCCGCTGCTTGAACACGCCGCCGCCCAAATCAGCGTCACAGCGCCCCGCGGCCACGTCCCGCACAGCCCGGAGGAGTTTGGCGTCGGCCAGCCCCGCTTTGCGGGCGAAACGAGCGAACTCCTTGGTCGCATAAATGGTCATCCCCGGCGATATCCGTCGGAGACTATCAATACATAGTCCTCAGAGCTATACATTGCAAGCGGTCTCGCGGGTTCGCATCATCGGAAACGCGCCGTCCACGATGCGTAGGGTTAGGGGACGCTCTGGATTGCCGATTGCGCGGACAACTGTGGACCGCGCCCCGCCGCTGAGGCATGGGCAATTCTGTGACTTCGGCGTCGGTTCGTTCGTTTGGCGTCGCCGAGCTTGTCGCAAATCGTTTTCGAACTCAACAAGCGGTTGTAGCGGATCGCCGAACGCGGGCGGCGATGGCGGAGAAGCGGGGGGCGGCGCTTTCGCCTTCTCTGGCCTCCGTCCTCCGTCCGTGCTATGCGGCGCCCAGCTCCGGACGAGCGCTTGGCGTTCGTCGGTAAAACCCTCTTCGGAAACGCCGCTCATGCCCGACGCCGCGCTCGCTAAGCCGATTCGCTCCAATTCGTTCTTCTCCGCCTCGCTCGCCGACGCTGACCCCGAGATCGCGCGCGCGGTCGAGCTCGAGCTCGGCCGCCAGCGCGACGAGATCGAACTGATCGCTTCGGAAAACATCGTCTCGCGCGCGGTCCTCGAGGCGCAGGGGTCGGTGATGACCAACAAATACGCGGAGGGCTATCCCGGCCGGCGCTATTACGGCGGCTGCCAGTTCGTCGACATTGCGGAAAGGCTGGCGATCGAGCGCGCCTGCAAGCTTTTCTCCTGCCGTTTCGCCAATGTCCAACCGAATTCCGGCAGCCAGGCCAACCAGGCCGCGTTCATGGCGCTGATGCAGCCCGGCGACGTGTTCATGGGGCTCGACCTCGCCGCCGGCGGCCATCTCACCCACGGCTCGCCGGTGAACATGTCCGGCCGCTGGTTCAAGCCGGTCTCCTACGGCGTCGATCGGCGGACGCAACGCGTTGACATGGATCAGGCCGAGGCGCTGGCGCGCGAACACCGGCCGAAGCTGATCATCGCCGGCGGTTCGGCCTATGCGCGCCACTGGGATTTCGAGCGCTTCCGCGCCATCTGCGATGCCGTCGGCGCCGCCTTCGTCGTCGACATGGCGCATTTCGCCGGGCTGGTGGCCGGCGGCGCGCACCCCTCGCCGTTCCCGCACGCCCATGTCGTCACCACCACGACGCACAAAACCCTACGCGGTCCGCGCGGCGGCATGATCCTGACCAACGACGAGGACCTCGCCAAGAAGATCAATTCGGCGGTCTTTCCCGGCCTGCAGGGCGGGCCGCTGATGCACGTCATCGCCGCCAAGGCGGTGGCCTTGCACGAGGCGCTGGCGCCGGAATTCCGCAACTACGCCCATGCCGTGGTCGCCAACGCCAAGGCGCTCGCCGCGCCGATCCTTGCGGGCGGCTACGCGCTGGTGACCGGGGGCACCGACAACCATCTGATGCTGGTCGATCTGAGGCCCAAGGGCCTGACCGGCAAGGCTGCGGAGACCGCGCTCGGGCGCGCGCGCATCACCTGCAACAAGAACGGCATTCCCTTCGATACACAAAAGCCGACGGTGACGTCGGGAATTCGGCTCGGTTCGCCGGCGGCGACCTCGCGCGGGTTCGGCGTCGCTGAATTCAGAAAAGTCGGCGAATTGGTCGTCGAGATGCTCGACGGGCTGGCGGCGAACGGCGAATCGGGGAATGCTGCGACGGAAGCGCGGGTGCGCGAGGACGTCGCCGAGCTGACGCGGCGTTTTCCCATCTACTGACGCGCGGCGAAGGTTCTTTAGAGGGGTTCGGCCCGATGCGATGCCCCTATTGCGGCGCGCTCGACACGCAGGTCAAGGACTCGCGCCCCACCGAAGACGCGTCGTCGATCCGCCGCCGGCGCATCTGCCCGGATTGCGGCGGCCGCTTCACCACCTTCGAGCGCGTGCAGTTGCGCGATCTTGTGGTGGTCAAGAAGAACGGTCGCCGCGCGCCGTTCGATCGCGACAAACTCTATCGCTCGGTCGAAGTGGCGCTGCGCAAACGCGCCGTCGCGGCCGAACGCGTCGAGCGCATGATCAACGGCATCGTGCGACAATTGGAGAGCCAGGGCGACGCCGACATTCCCACCCAGCGCATCGGCGAACTGGTGATGGAGGGGCTGAAGGCCCTCGACGACGTCGCCTACGTGCGGTTCGCCTCGGTCTATCGCAATTTCCGCGAAGCGCGGGACTTCAACGCGATCGTCGGCGAATTGGAGGCGGCGCCGGAACCGACGGCGCCGGAGGGAATCGCGCCGCCGCGAACTCGCGGTTCCCCGCGATGAGCGCGCCGCCGGGCGCCGGGCGGGCCGGGGAGGACGAGCGCTGGATGGCCGCCGCGCTGCGTTACGGACGGCGGGGCCTGGGGCTCGCGGCGCCCAACCCTTCGGTCGGCGCGCTGATCGTGCGCGAGGGCGTCTTGGTCGGGCGCGGCGTCACCGCGCCGGGCGGACGCCCGCACGCCGAACGCCTCGCCCTCGACGAGGCGGGCGAGGCCGCGCGCGGCGCGACGCTCTACGTGACGCTGGAGCCCTGTTCGCATGTCGGCGCGACGCCGCCTTGCGCCGAGGCGATCGTCGCGGCGGGAATTTCGCGCGTCGTGTGCGCGCTCGAAGACCCCGACGTCCGCGTCGCCGGGCGGGGCTTGGCGCGCCTGCGCGCGGCGGGAATCGAATTGAACGTCGGAACGGGGGCGGAGACGGCGCGCCGCGATCATCGCGGCCACATCCTGCGCATGACCGAAGGAAGGCCGATGGTCACGCTCAAGCTGGCGCGCACGGCCGACGGCTTCGCGGCCGGCGACGAACACGATGCGCGCCTGGCGATCACCGGCGAAGCGGCCAATTTGCGCGTGCAGGTGATGCGCTCGCTGCATGACGCGATCATGGTCGGGATCGGCACGGCGCGCGACGACGATCCGCTGCTGACGGTGCGCCTGCCCGGCCTCGACGCGCGGCCGCTGCGCGTGATCCTCGATTCGCGTCTTGGCCTGTCGCCGCGATCGCGCCTCGGCGCGACGGCGCGCGAATTCCCGACGCTGGCGATCGCGACGCGCGCGGCGGCCGAGGCGCGCGAAGCCGCGCTCGCCGCCAGAGGGATCGAAGTCGCGCGCGTCGATCCCGATCCTGCGGGCCGCGTCGATCTCGGAGAAGCGCTCCGGCTGTTGGCGCGGCGCGGCCTGACGCGCGTCTTCAGCGAAGGGGGCCCGCGCGTCGGCGCGCGGCTGATCGCGCTCGGTCTAGCCGACGAAGTCGCGCTGCTGACGGCGCTGAAGCCTTTGGCCCGGCCGGGCGTGGCCGCGCTCGACGCGAAGGCCATCGCCGTTCTCGATGATCCGGCGCGCTACCGCGAAATCGAGGCGGCCGTTTACGGCGCCGACGCTCTCAGGCGCCTTGAGCGGCTGAGCGGACCGGGGGACGAGAATTGAAGAAAGGCGCGCGATGTTCACAGGCTTGATCAGCGATGTTGGCGAAGTCATTGAAATCAAAGAGGCAGGACAATTGCGCCGCTTCGGCGTCGCGTGCCATTACGATGCGGCCTCGATCCCGGTCGGCACCTCGATCGCGCACGCGGGCGTCTGCCTGACGGTGGTCGAGGTCGCGCGCAGCGGCTATCGAACCAAGATTTCGCTCGACGTCGGCGCGGAGACGCTGGCGGTGACGACGCTGGCGGCGTGGCGGCCGGGCGACAAGGTCAACCTCGAACGGCCGCTGCGCCTCGGCGACGAACTCGGCGGACACATGGTCTCCGGCCATGTCGACGGCGTGGCGGAGATTCTCTCGCGCCGCGACTTCGACGGCATGGCGCATTTGGCCTTTCGCGCCCCCGCGGCGCTGGCGAAGTTCATCGCGGTGAAGGGGTCGGTCGCGCTCGACGGAACTTCGCTCACCGTCAACGCCGTCGCCGGCGAAACGTTCGACGTTCTGCTCATCCCTTACACGCTCGCGGCGACGACCTGGGGCGCCCGCAAGCCGGGCGACAGGGTCAATATCGAAGTCGATCAAATGGCGCGCTACGCCGCGCGGGTGATCGAGGCGGGGGGCGATTCCGCCTCGCCTTGAGCGAAGCGTCCCTTCAGCGCCCCAACGTCGGCGCGACGCCCTCGCGCATCGCCATGCGGCGCAGCGGGCCGATCGCGCCGAGCGCCGCCAGGCCGAGGCCGCGGGCGGCGTCGATCGGCGCGAACTGGGAGATGAGCGAGCGGTTCAAGGCGTCGACCGCGCACGCGCGCGCCGCGACGTCGAGGCCGCGCGAGCGGCAATAACGCTCCAGCGCCGCCTCGCCGCCGATGTCCTCGCCCTTGCCCTCGGCCTCCCGCGCCGCTTCGATGAGGCCCTTGACGTCGCGTAAGCCCAGATTGAGCCCTTGCGCGCCGATCGGCGGAAGGACATGCGCGGCGTCGCCGACCAAGGCCAGGCGCGTCGCGACGAGCCGCGTCACGCTCTGGCGCGCGATCGCGAAGACGCCGCGTTCGCCTTCGACGCGCATCGCGCCGAGCAGCGAACGCGCCTGTTCCTCGATCTCGCCGGCGAGCGTTTCGTCGGTGAGCGCGGCGCGGCGCGCCGCCTCGGCATGCGACATGACCCACACCAGGCTGGAGCGCCGGCGGGCGCTTGGCGCCGCGGGCAGGGGAACGAGGGTGAACGGCCCCTGCCGCGTATGAAACTCGGTCGAATAATCCTCGTGCGGGCGCGAATGGGCGATGAGCACGGTGAGCGCGCTCTGGGGATAGAAATGCGTTCGCGCGTCGACGCCGGCGGCCTTGCGCGCGCTCGAGCCGCGTCCGTCCGCGCCGACGACGAGCCGCGCCTGGAAACGTCGCCCGTCGGCGAGCCCGAGCAAAGCGCGCTGCGGCGCGAAATCGAAGCTCGCGACCCTCGCCTCGACGCGCCGAAGGTTGGGCGCGGCGGCGGCGGCGAAAGCGAGCGCGTCGGTCAGCGCCGCGTTCTCGACGTTCCAGCCGAACGCGTCGAGGCCGATCTCCTCGGCGTGGAATTCGACCGGCCGCGAGGGAAAAAGCGAGCCGGTGTCGTCGATGATTCTGAGCGCGCGCAGCGGCGCTCCGAGAGGCTCGACCGCGCGCCAGACGTCCAGACTCTTGAGGAAATCGATCGAACGGTCGAGCAGGGTCACGGTGCGGCCCTGGCCGAGCCGGTCGGCCGCGCCGCAGCAGACGACCGAGAAACCCGCGCGGGCGAAGCCGATCGCAGCGACGAGGCCGGCCAATCCGGCGCCGACGACGACGACGTCGCAGCGTTGGAAATTCCCTGAGAGCGAAAGGGCCATTGCCCTATCCTGGCATGCGTGCTTTTTAGCTGTCCAGACGAACGCCGGGCGAACGGGGCGCCGGCGAGCGCCGCGTTCGGCGCGCGGGCCGCGTCCGCTCGCCTTCGACTCGAGGAGCCCGGAGAGGCGCGATGGCGATCGAGGCGAGGCGAATCTCGGTCCGGCGCGCGGCGGCGTTTTCCGTTCATCTGCTGACCGCGTCGGGCGGCGCGGTGGCGCTGCTCGCGCTGTACGCGGCGATCGAGCGCGATTTCGCCGCGTGCTTCGCCTGGCTCGGCCTGGCGCTGTTGATCGACGGCGTCGACGGAACCCTGGCGCGCGCCGCGCGCGTCGGCGAGGCGGCGTCGACGATCGACGGCGTCATTCTCGATCTGGTCGTCGACTTCCTCAGCTATGTGCTCGTTCCCATGGTCGCGCTGTGGCGCTCCGACCTGATGCCGACGCCGGTGGCGTTCTGGATGGGGCTCATCGTCACCATGGCCTCGGCGCTGTATTTCGCCGACGCCCGGATGAAGACGGAGGATTACTGGTTTCGCGGCTTTCCCGCGCTGTGGAACGTCTTCGTGCTCTACCTCTTCGTCTTGCGCGCCCCGTGGACGGTGAACGCCGCGCTGACGCTTGTCGCGACCGCGATGATGTTCGCGCCGGTGGTGTTCGTACATCCCCTGCGGGTGGCGAAATGGCGCGCGGCGACCATCGCGGCGACAGGCGTGTGGTTCGCGCTGGCCTGCGACGCGATTTTCACCGGGCTGCAACCGCAACTCTGGGTGAAGGTCGGGTTCGTCGCGATCGCGGTCTATTTTTTCGCCTTGCCGCTGCTTCGCCACTCACCCTGGTCGCACGAATGAGCCGGCGCCGCTCCGCCGCCCGCGCGAGCAACGCGCGCGAAATGGCGCCTGCGAAATGGCGCCTTGCGGCCGCGCGTCGAAACTTGCTATAGCGCGTCGCCGCCGCGCGCGACCGCTGCGGCGCGGCCTCGTGGCGGAGTGGCTACGCAGAGGACTGCAAATCCTTGCACCCCGGTTCGATTCCGGGCGAGGCCTCCACAACAGCAACCGTCGGGGCGATGGCGGCGCGCCATGGCTGGCGACCCATGAGGGCGACTCGCAATGGCTTCGACTGCTTCGACGCAATCTTCGATCGAGCGGCGCCGTCGCATGGTCGACGGGCAATTGCGCGTCGGCGGCGTCGCCGACCTCGCCGTGCTGGCGGCGTTTCTCGACACGCCGCGCGAAGCGTTCGTCGCGCCGGCGCAGGCGGGGCTCGCCTATCTCGATTGCGACCAGCCGGCGCTGGGTTCGAGCGGCCGCCGCTTGCTGGCGCCGCTGACCCTGGCCCGATTGCTGCAGGCGGCGGCGGTCGCGCCGGGCGAACGGGCGCTCGACGTCGCCGGCGGCTCGGGATACAGCGCGGCGATTCTGGAACAATTGGGCGCGCGCGTCGTCGCGCTCGAATCCGACGCCGGAGCGGCCGAGGCCGCCCGACGCGCGCTCGCCGGTCGTGCGGCAATCGAGGTCGTCGAGGGCGATCTCCTGACAGGCGCGCGGGACCGCGGGCCGTTCGACGTCATTCTCGTCAACGGCGCCTATGAGAGCCGGCCCGACGCCTTGATCGCGCAACTCGCCGAAGGCGGCCGCTTCGTCGGCGTCGAGGCCCAGCCGGGCGCCGAAGAGGCGGTGCTGGTGGAAAAATCGGCGGCCGGGATCAGCCAGCGCACTCTGTTCGAGACGCGCGCGGCTGCGATCGAGGCGTTCCGCCGCGCGCCGAGTTTCGCGTTCTGAGGGGAAAGCGCAGGGCTGTCCATGCGCCCGGCCCGGTGATAACGTGATCCGCGCGGCGACAGGCTTTCCAGCCGCTCATACGTCGATAGCGGGGGCGATCGCGGGGAGGTGTCGCATGTTTGCGACGCTCGGCTGAAATCTTTGTCGTTTTGCGTCTCGAATCGTCGCGGGAGGTAGCCGACCGCGCGCAATTGCCTGTATGAGTGTGCGGTTGCGATGTTCCCGACAATCGTGTCCGCGCCCCCTTGCGAGGCCGGGGCCGCGAGGCGAGTTCGGGCGGGTATGGGTCGGCGATGTCGCAAGTTCGGTTTGGCGTCGAGTTTGCGGGCGTCCCGAAGAGGGTGCGATGGGCGGTTTTCCGGGTTTGACGAGGCGTCGCCTTGCGCGCCGGAATTGGCGCCGGGGAGCGATCGCCGCGGCGATTTGCGTTGCGCTGTTCGCGCCGGCGGCGAAGGCCGAAACGATCGGCGGCGCCCTGGCCAAGGCCTATCTCAGCAACCCCGATATCAATCAGCAGCGCGCCGCGGTGCGCGCGGCGGACGAAAACATCCCCAAGGCCAACGCCGGCTATCTGCCGACCGTTTCGGCCGAGGCGGACGCTTCGCTCCAGCAGTTCGACACCGAGGGCATCCCGGGCTACGGCGACGTCACCAGCCATCCCCGCGGCTACGGCGCCACGGTCACGCAAAACGTGTGGAACGGCAATCGAACCCTCAATTCGGTGCGCCAGGCCGAATCCGGCGTGCTGGGGGCGCGCGAGACGTTACGCAACACCGAACAGAACGTGCTGCTCAGCGCGGTCACCTATTACATGGACGTGCTCAGGGACACGGCGATCCTCGGCCTCGACCGCAACAACGTCGAGGTTCTGCAGGAGCAGCTTCGGCAGACGCAGGATCGTTTCAACGTCGGCGAAGTCACGCGCACCGACGTGGCGCAGGCCGAGGCCAGCCTGGCCGGCGCGCGCGCGACGGCGCTGACCGCGCAATCGAACCTGCAAGCGTCGCTCGCCAACTATCGCCAGGCGATCGGCGACGAGCCGAAGAGCCTGGCGCCCGTCGCGCCGGTGGTCAATCCGCTGCCGAAGTCCTTGCCCGAAGCGGTGGCGATATCGCAGCTCGAACATCCGGCGATCGTGGCGATGCTGCACGGGGTCGACGCCGCGGCGCTCGCCGTGAAGGTCAGCGAGGGACAACTCTATCCGACGGTCGGCCTCACCGGGCAATTGTCGAAACGCTTCGATCTCAACGACCTGCCGGGCAACCAAGCCATTTCGGCCTCGTTGATGGGTCAGATCACCATTCCGATCTACGAGGGCGGCGCGGTCTATGCAGGCACGCGCCAAGCCAAGGAACAGCTCGGCCAGCAAGAGCTGCAAACCGACTTGCAGCGCGACAAGGTGCGCGCAGCGGTGGTCGCCGCCTGGGGCGCCAACCAGAATTCGCTCGGCATCTTGCGCGCGGCCAAGTCGCAGGTCGAAGCCTCCGAGGTTGCGCTCGCCGGCGTGCGCGAGGAAGCCAAGGTCGGCCAGCGAACGACGCTCGACGTCCTCAACGCCCAGCAGGCGCTGCTGAGCGCGCGCGTCCAATTGGTGACCGCCCAGCACGATCAGGTCGTCAATTCCTACACATTGCTTTCCGCGGTCGGTCGCTTGTCGATCCGAACGTTGGGGCTGGCGGTCGAAGAATACGATCCGCGGGTGCATTTCGACCAAGTCAAGAACAAGTGGATCGGTCTAAGCACGCCCGACGGCAAGTGACGCAAACGATCAGACCGAAGTGAACGAGGCGTGATTTCGCCGCCAGAACTGACCGCGCAGCTTGCGTTGGCGGAGCGAATGGGTCAGTTTCGGCGCGCTGCGTGGAAGCGGCGCGGCGCGCCGCGAGGCGCGGGAGGCCAAGACGATGAACGCACCCAATTCGAATGCGGGCGAACGCGATCTCGACGCGCTACGCCGAGCGCAGCGAGCGCACGAGCCCTCGATGGAAGAGATTCTCGCCTCGATTCGCTCCATTATCGCCGACGATCGCGAGGCGACGCCGCCGAGGCCGGAGCCGATCAGGCCGACCGCCGCCCCCGCGGGCCCGCAGATCGTCTATTCCAAGGACGCGGCGACGCCGACGCGTCCCGCCTATGAACCGCCCGCGCGCGTGGAGGCGGCGCCGGCGCCGGTCGAGCCCGCTGCGCCGAAAGTCGTCTGGACGCAACCGGCGGGCGAGCCCGTCGCGCTCGCGCCTCCCCCGGAGGCCGCGACGGCGGAGGAGCCGCTGGTGTCCGCCCAGACCAATCAGGCCGTCTCGGCCGCGTTCGACGCGCTGTCGGCGAGTCTCGCGCTGCAGGGCGTGGAGCTCGCCGAGAACATGACGCGCGAAATCCTGCGCCCGATGCTCAAGGCCTGGCTCGACGAGCACCTGCCGAGCCTGGTCGAGCGGCTCGTGCGCGCCGAAATCCAGCGCGTGGCGCGTGGCGGACGGTGAAGCGTCCGTTTGGGCCGGTCTTAGGCTGCTCGCCTTAAGGGCGCGCCTGTGAACGCGGCGCCGGGCGCTCCGCCGCCTCGTCGGCGCTTCCAACGTTGACTTTCGCGCCCGCGCTGGCATTAAGCGGGCGCGGCCGTCGCCGGGCTTTCGCAAAGGACGTTCCGCCCTCGCGGGCGGCCTTTCAGGCGCGCCACGATCTTCAACCCGCCGAGGCGCCGCCGCTCCGCGCTCGGTCCGAGCCACGCCGGGCGTCGCCAGATGATGGAAAAGTCGTTCGAAGCCGCCGATGTCGAAAAGCGCGTCGCCGCGCGCTGGGAAGCGGAGGGCGCTTTTCGCGCCGGCCGCGCCGAGCGGGCGAAGGCCGAACCCTTTTGCGTCGTCATTCCGCCGCCCAACGTCACCGGCGCCCTGCACATGGGCCATGCGCTCAACAACACCTTGCAGGACATTCTGTGCCGCTACCACCGCATGAACGGCAAGGATGTGCTCTGGCAGCCCGGCACCGACCACGCGGGGATCGCCACGCAAATGGTGGTCGAGCGCCAATTGATGGAGCGCCAGCAGGCCGACCGTCGAACCTTGGGACGACAAGCGTTTCTCGCGCGGGTCTGGGAGTGGAAGGCCGAATCGGGCGGCGCCATCGTCGCCCAGCTCAAGCGCCTGGGCGCCTCATGCGACTGGAGCCGCGAGCGCTTCACGCTCGATGAAGGCCTGTCGAAGGCGGTCGCCAAGGTGTTCGTGCAATTGCACCGCGAGGGGCTGGTCTACAAGGCCAAGCGCCTGGTCAACTGGGACCCGAAATTCCAGACCGCGATTTCCGACCTCGAAGTCGTCCAGGTCGAATGCCGGGGTTCGTTCAAATGGTCGCGCGCCGACGGCGCGCCGCTCGACGAGGCCGCGCTCGCCAAGGCGTTGGCGAAGAACCCCAACGGCCATCTCTATTATTTCGACTACCCTGTGGTCGACGCCGCCGGCGAGGAGACCGGCGAAGCGGTGATGGTGGCGACGACGCGGCCGGAGACGATGCTCGGCGACAGCGCGGTCGCCGTGCATCCCGCCGATCCGCGCTATCAGCGCCTGATCGGCGCTCAAGTTCGCCTGCCCCTGGTCGGGCGGCTGATGCGAATTGTCGCCGACCTCCATTGCGATCCGGAAAAGGGGACCGGCGCGGTCAAGATCACCCCCGCGCACGATTTTGACGATTTCGAGGTCGGCCGTCGTCACGAGGCCGAGGGCGCGCGCGAGATCAACGTATTGGACGGCGAAGCTCGCATCCGGCTGAAAGGCAATCTGGAGTTTTTCGACGGCCTCGAGGCGCGCGATCACGAACTGGCGCGCCTGATCGCCGCCGTGGACGGCGTCGACCGTTTCGAGGCGCGCAAGCGCATCGTCGGCCTGATGGCGGCCGAGGGCCGGCTGGAAAAGATCGAGCCGCACGCGCACACGGTTCCGCACGGCGACCGCTCCAACGCCGTCGTCGAGCCCTGGCTCACCGACCAATGGTACGTCGACGCCAAGAGCCTGGCCCTGCCCGCGCTCGCGGCGGTGCGCGAAGAAAGAACCGTCTTCGTGCCGAAAAACTGGGAGAAGACCTATTTCGAATGGCTGGAGAACATTCAGCCCTGGTGCGTTTCGCGCCAGCTCTGGTGGGGCCATCAGATTCCCGCCTGGCGGGTGCCGTGGGGCGCGCTCTACGTCGAGGAGAGCGAAGAGGCCGCTTTCGCCGTCGGGCTGGCCGAGGGCGTCGAGCGCGGCATATTGACGCGCGACGAAGCGGAAAAGCTGGCCGGCGAACCAGAGCGCCTGCGCGCGATGTTCGAGCGCGATCCCGACGTCCTCGACACCTGGTTCTCTTCCGCGCTGTGGCCGTTTTCGACGCTCGGCTGGCCCGAGGCGACGCCGGAGCTGAGACGCTTCTACCCCACCAACGTTCTCGTCACCGGGTTCGACATTATTTTCTTTTGGGTCGCCCGGATGATGATGATGGGTCTTCATTTTCAACATGAAGTTCCGTTCCGCGACGTCTACATCCACGCGCTGGTTCGCGACGAGAAGGGCGCGAAAATGTCGAAGTCGAAGGGGAACGTCATCGATCCCCTCGCCGTCATCGAACGCTTCGGCGCCGACGCGCTGCGCTTCACGCTCGCCGCCATGGCGGCGCAGGGGCGCGACATTAAGCTGTCGGAGAGCCGCGTCGAGGGCTACCGCAACTTCGCCACCAAGCTGTGGAACGCCTCGCGCTTCGCCGAGATCAACGGCTGCGAGCGCGTCGCCGGCTTCGAGCCCAAATCGGCGCGCGAGCCGCTCAACCGCTGGATCCTCGGCGAGGCCGCCAAGGCGGTCGCCGAGACCGCCGCCGCGATCGAATCCTACCGCTTCAACGATGCGGCCAACGCGGCCTACCGCTTCGTCTGGAGCCTGTTCTGCGACTGGTGCCTGGAACTCGCCAAACCGGTGCTGCAGGGCGGCGAGGACGGGCCGGCGAGGGCGGAGACCCGGGCGACGGTCGCCCATGTCCTGGACTGCGTCTACGCCTTGCTGCACCCCTTCATGCCTTTCGTCACCGAGGAGCTGTGGGAGATCAAAGGGGAGGCGGGACCGGCGCGCGCGGGCGTCCTCGCGCTCGGACCTTGGCCGAGCGCCGATTTCCCGGTCGACAAGGCGGCCGAGGAGGAACTCGGCTGGGTCGTCGATCTCATTAGCGAGATTCGTTCGGTGCGCTCGGAAATGAGCGTCCCGCCGGCGGCGCTTCCGCCGCTGACGCTGGTCCAGCCGAGCGCTTCGATAGCGGCCAACGCGCGCCGGTGGGCCGAAACGATCAAGCGTCTGGCGCGCGTCGCCGATGTCGCCTTCGCCGACGCGGCCCCGCGCGGCTCGCTGCAAATCGTCGTGCGCGGAACGCTCGCGGCGCTGCCGGTGGCGGGCATTCTCGACGTCGCGGCCGAGCAGGCGCGCTTGGCCAAGGAGATCGCCAAGGAGCAAGGTGAAGTCGCCAAGGTCGACGCCAAGCTCGCCAACGCCGATTTCGTCGCGCGCGCGCCGGAGGAGATCGTGGTCGAGAACCACGAGCGGCGCGAAGCGGCGCTCGCGCGCATCGCCAAGATGGAGGCGGCGCGCGAACGGCTGGGCGGAATTTGACCGACGAGGCGCTCGCCTTAACCACGAACGTTGCAATTGCGCAACAGCCGCAAACCAAGTGGAATCCGCCGAGATTTCAACCGGATCGCGCCCCGATTGCGCCATAAACCCCGCGCTATTTCCAGGCAGTGTCAGTGTGGTGGGGAATGAGGCCCTGAGGCGAGGCCGCCGAAGGGATCGCAGCGTCGGGCGGGCGGGCGAGGTCGGGGTTTGGATGCGCGCGTCGTATGTGGCCAAGATTCCAGCAGCCCGCGTGGGACATAGCGTCGCTTCGGCGCAACCCTTGTGCGTCCTTGCTGTAGCGCTCGGAATCGTCGGCGCGACTCCGCTCGCCGCTTTCGCGCTCGACAGCTCCAAGACCAGCAGCCCCGCTAAGATCGCGGTGCAGACGTTCACCAGCGTGCAGCAGGCGCTGCAAGCCGGGGTCAACGATTTGCTGGCGGGCGACGCGCAATCCTCGGTCCAGGCTTTGACCTACGCCGCCGACGGCGGCCAGCCGCTCGCGCAGTGGAAGCTCGGCCGGATGTACGCGCGCGGCGAGGGCGTGCCGCGCGACGACACCAAGGCCTACGAATACTTCGAGCGGCTGGTCGATAGCTACAACGAAGACGATCCCGACCGTCCCGACATCCCGGCGATCTCGAACGCGTTCGTCTCGGTCGGCGTCTATTGCCTCAACGGCATTCCGAACAGCGAAATCAAGGCCGATCCGGAGCGCGCGCTGGAGATGTTCCAGTTCGCGGCGACCAATTTCGGCGATCCGGACGCCCAGTACAATCTCGCGCGCATGTATATGGACGGCGCGGCGGGCCTCGCGCGCAACAACATGCGCGCCGCGCGTTGGCTGGGTCTGGCGGCCGACAAGGGCCATCATCCCGCGCAGGCGCTGCTCGGGCACTTGCTGTTCCTGGGCGAAGGCGTGCCGCGCCAAAGGGCGCGCGGCCTGATGTGGCTGACCCTCGCCAAGGACGGCGCGCAGGGCGCCAAGGACGATTGGATCCGCGAACTCCTCGCCAAGGACTTGGCCGCGGCGAGCGACGACGATCGGGAAGTCGCCATCGCCTACTTGAGCGCGCGCGGCGACGGCCCGCGCGAGGGGATAGCGGCGGAGCCGAAGACTCGCGGCCTTGCGGCGGGGTTTGCGCCGCCGCCGCCGACGCCGCGTCTGTTCGCCGGCGCGCCGCCGCCCGATTTCGACTCGCCCGAAGCCGGGCCGGGCCGTTGAGCCGACCTTCACTCCTGCCTTTTGTCAGCGCCGACGCGTAGACGGACGCGGTTGGCCGCGCCGTCGCGTCGGCGAGGCCTCGGGCGATACGATTGGCGAGAGGGCGACGAAGGCGATCACATGCCGGCTTGGGCGCGGCACTCGCTGAGGCGCGCGCGGCGATACTCGCGCTCCGCGTTGGCCTGTTCGTAGGAGACGCCGAGACACCAGCTGTAATGTTGATCGAAGTTCCGGTGCCAGCGAAGATTGAAGCCCTTGAAGCAGCCCGGAATCGACATGTTCACGTCGACTTCGTGGACAGCCTGGCGCGCGTACCGGGCGCAGAAGTCGGGGTCGGCCGCCATTGAGGGCGCGGAAAACGCCGCGAGAGCGGCGCAGGCGGCGGCAAGAGACAAAAACGTCTTCATCATCGGGGCGTTCTCCTTGGACAATTCCAACGTTCCTCGGCGCGCCGAGGACGGGGCGGCGATTGTTTACGGTCCGGCGTCGTCGCGCGTATGACGCCGCCGGGCGCGCGCCTTCATCGGACGCGTCTCGCTCGGCGATTGTGGGCGAGTTCCCAGCTTAGGTCAATTTTGCCGCATATTTCAGCATCGCCACAATCGGCTTTCGCCGCCGCTCGTCGGGCGCCCGTCGAGGGCGCTGAAAGCCGCACGGACTCATTTCGATGGGACGCACGTTCGCAAGGGGAACTCGCGAAGCGCGAGGCCTCCTCTCACCCTTTCACGCCCGTCAGCAACGCCCGGGTCGCGCTCGTCACGTCCTTCTGACGCATCAGCGTCTCCCCGACGAGGAAGGCCTCGATGCCGGCGTCGGCCAGACGACGGCAATCGCCATGGCCGATAATGCCGCTTTCCGCGACGACAATTCGGTCCGGGGGGACGAGCGGCGCCAGCCGTTCGCAGACGGCGAGCGACGTCTCGAACGTGCGCAGGTCGCGGTTGTTGACGCCGATGAGCCGGCCCTCCAGCGCCAACGCGCGTTCGAGTTCGCGCTCGTCGTGGGTCTCGACGAGCACGTCGAGCGCGAGGTCGTGCGCGGTCTTGTTCAACGTGCGCGCGGTTTCGTCGTCGACCGCGGCCATGATGATGAGGATGCAATCG
>Ga0326728_10002262_pt1 | contig 64821 bp, 57 predicted proteins | sample MB3enrmetagenome_FD_207602 | JGI IMG/M metagenome (GOLD analysis project Ga0326728, IMG submission 207602) | Lab enriched peat soil microbial communities from McLean, Ithaca, NY, United States - MB31MN | ecosystem: Environmental > Terrestrial > Soil > Wetlands > Peat | place: USA: New York...
AAGGGGGCGATCAAAACAGTGCCGCCGCAGGCTTCCAAATGGGATTCGTCCGGTTGAGTTCTACGTCGCGCTGGGGTGACAGATTAACGTTGCAGTTAAGGTGACATTTTTTCATTGCAACAACACCCCGGAACGGTTGGTTCAAAACGTTAATCTTTGATCGACAGGCTATATCTGTCCGGCGCCTGCACCGCTTGTTTGACCGGCAGGCCGGGCGCGTGCTTCTGTACCAGAGCTTTGATCTTATCGATATTGGCTCGGCACCCTGCGATTATCGCGGTAAGAGCGTGGGGCGGCGGCAAGAGAAAGTCCTTGTCCGTGATCGGCAGGAACTGAGGAGGAACGTCATCGGCCACGCCGTCGCGTGCCAAAATTCGGTATTCGTTCTCGTAACACCAGTCAGGGGACTTGGTCACAAGAATCTGGAAGACGGACGGATCGGAAATCGCAAGAATATCCAACGCCGGAGGCGCGTCACTGTACGCCACTTGATATGCGCCTCCGATCACTGCCTCACCGGCGTCGAACTCCAGACAAATGCCTCGGTGCTTGTCAGAGTAATGCGACCACATCAACCGGTTGTCAGAATGGGGCGTGAGGCAGTAGATCCGCCACCGCTTGATAATCACGTTCCGAACAGCGTCCCTAAATTCGGTCTGCAGCACTTCCGCGAAGAGCTTCTTGTCTCCTTGTAGCTTTGCCTCGTACCGCTCTGGTTGGGCCGGACTAAGTTGGAGCGCCTCTCTGATGCACCTCGCTCGGCAGCCAGGATCGGCCACCCGCGTCGTGTCAAAGCACGGATAGCAATCCCACGGATCGTTGAAATTCTTGGGATTCGAAAAGTGGACGCGCTGATTAACGGGTGTGTCTTCCAGGTTTCCTGCCTCAAACTTCTCGTAGTGATACAACCTCCGGATTCCTGATTCCATCGCTCCAACAGCCATCAAGGGCATTCTCGCACGCGCTGCACGCGTTCACGTGCCGCGGCCCGTTAGCCACCTCACGGCGCAGGCTTAGTTTCCGATATTCGTGCGGCCACGGGGTGTTTCGGCTGGTAGAGGCCGAGCCGGCCGCCGCCCGGCAACGACAAGTGCGTCAGCAGGCCCCAGCCCAGATCCATGACCGGATCACAATGCACCTTTTGCTCTTCCAGGATTTGAACGGTGACGCTCACATCGTCACACGTGAGGTAGATCTCGTGCTTGCCGTTCTCCGCCGCCGGGTGGAACGCGATTTCGGCCGGCGGCAAGGCGAAGATGAGCCATCCTTGGCCCGCATCCACCGAGGGAAAGCCCAGAACGTCACGGAAGAACGCTCGATCCGCCTCCGCATCCGCACTGTAGATGATTATGTGTGCGCCCGAAATCATGGTCTACCTGCCCTCAAGCGACTCCGACCCGTTGGGCAACCAGCGCGCCATCACGCAGGCGGATGGTCTCGCTGCTCAGCGCGCTCAATCTCGGTCCCGGCAGCAGGATGCCCGACAGATTCAGCGGATCGGCCGCGGCAATCTCGATTTCCTCGGCGGATTTCGTGTCGCGACGGACGGCGCGGAGCAGATCGAGCGCCTCGGGAAGCGCGAACTGCTCCCCCAGGAAACCGCTCACGAACCGGCCGCCGCGAATCTCTCCGCGGTTCTCGATGCGGCGCAGCGCGACCAGCACGTCGCGCCAAGCCGGAGCCAGCGCCTCGCGCACGGCCAGGTCGCGGAACACCACGCCCCAGCGACGCAGCAACTGGCGCGCGAACCTCTCGACCGCGGCGTCCTGGGCGGCCGGATCCGTCGAGGTGGCGTGCGGGAGCAGCGCCCAGCGGCCGGCGGCGTGACGCGGCCGCGCATTTCGCCCACGCCCCTCGCCGCGCCGGCGCTTCGGATCGATGAGCGCGCGGAGATTCTCGAAGCCATCCGCCGTGACCAGGCCGGCCGCCACAAGTTCCCACAGCGCGTCCTCAACCTCGCTGGCCAGCCGGTCCGTCGCCAGGCGCAGATCCATGAAGAACGATGCGCCCCGCTGTTCGATCGCGGCCAGGACTTCCCGGCCCGCATAGGACAAACTCGTCAGCTTTCCGTCGGGAGGACCGGCGACGCCGAAGAGTGTGCCGGCATCCTCGCGCAGGAAAAGGCTGATCGGAGCGACGCGCGTGGGCCTCACGCGGCGCGTCCCGGCGTGCTCTTCGAACGCCGGGTGCGGAGACAGGCGGCCCCACATGACCTCGCCCGACAGGCACAGCCGGTCCAGCAGCTGCGGCTCGTAGCGCGCGACGCGGCGGGGAAGGATAACGCTCTCCCATGCGCCCGCCGGAATCTCGTAACCCTGAAGCTGGCGGATGATCGCCAGCGCACCGTCCACACCGTGGAGTTGCGTCCCACGCGTCACGTGCTGCCACCGAGCGAGGAAACGCAAAAATTCCGCCGTGGTCGTGGGCTCGATCTCACCGCGGAGGCGCCCGAGCGTCAGCCGGTGGACTCGGGCGAGCAGACGCCGGTTGCACCATTCGTGCTCCCCGGTCTTCTCCGCGGTGAACTGCCCGCGCAGGATCTGCCCATCGGCTTCCAGGCGCGCCAGCGCGCTCTCGGCGAGCCAGCCGGGCATCGCGAGCCGCGCCGCGAGCGCGGAGGCCTTCGCAGGACCGGTCGATTCGAGCCAGCCGCGCAGGATCTCGGCGGCGCAGGCTTCCTGTGTGTCCGGTATGCCGCGCGCCGGTGTCACCGCGGGAATCCCGGGGCTGAGAGAAGCTTCTGTGTAAACGCTGCGTGCCAAGTCGATACGCTCGGCGGCCACCCAGAATTCGGCCGCGCCTACGCGCAGCGCGGCGGCGCGATTCGCCGCTACGAGCTGCTCGAACAGAGCGGACCAATCCGCGGCAGGCGGCAGCACGGCCAGCGTCAGCAAGGCATCGTGCAATTCCTCGGCGTCGCGAACCACCGGCCATGCCTCGGCGGCAACCTGCGCGATGGCTTCGCGGTCGAGGGCGCCGATGCCGCCGGCGAGGTCCGCGGTAAGACCGCGCCGCAGTTGCACCGCGCGGGCGCGCCGCTCTTCGAGGGGCGCGTCGTCGAGAAAGGCGTAAGGGTTCGCGTTCAGGATCTCGTGCGAAAACGGCGACGGCTCGGCGGTGTCGATCGCGACGGTGCGCACGGCGCGGGTCTGAATTCTTTCGAGCAGCCCGATGAGCCCGTCGAGGTCCATCGCCTCGCGCAAACAGTTGGCGATGGTCTCTTTGACCAGCGGATGATCCGGAATGCGGATCTCTCCGGTCAGGTTCTCGGCGCACGCCGCCTGGTCGGGAAACGCTCCGGCCAGCAGGTCGTCCGAGCGCATACGCTGGATCGGCGGCGGTACCTTGCGGCCTCCGGAGAAGCGGAGGACCGCGAGCGCGCGGGATACGTTCCAGCGCCAGCGGGCGGTGAACATGGGCGCGGCCAGCAAAGCCTGTGTAAGCAGGTGCTCGACGGTCTCGGGCCTGAGAAACTCGAAAACGATCTCGAGCGGAAACGAATGCTGCTCGGCGAGCGAGATGACGATGCCGTTGTCTGTGGCCGCGGCCTGCAGCTCGAAGTTGAACGTGCGGCAGAAGCGCTTGCGCAGTGCGAGGCCCCAGGCGCGGTTGATCCGCGCGCCAAACGGCGCGTGCAGGATGAGCTGCATGCCGCCCGCTTCGTCGAAGAAGCGTTCGGCGACGACGGTGTGCTCGCCCGGAAGCGCGCCGAGCGCGGCTTCGCCGGCGCGCACGTATTCGACGGCTTCGGCCGCGCCGAGGCGATCGAGCCCGCACTCCTCTACTAGGAACCGGTGCGCTTCTCCGGGAGTTCGCGCGGCGATCTCCTCGCGGATGCAGGAGAACTCATCGGAGAGTTCAGCGGTGCGGCCCGGAGCTTCGCCGCGCCAGAATGGAATCGAGGGCGGCGCGCCATGGGCGTCCTCCACTCGAAGCCGTCCCGGTTCAACGCGGCGGATACGCCACGAGTTTGTCCCGAGCAGGAAAGTGTCGCCCGCCATGCTCTCGACCGCAAAATCCTCATCCACGGTTCCGATCACCGTTCCCTCGGGCTCGACGACCACCTGGTAGCTGGCGTTGTCCGGGATCGCGCCGCCGGAGGTGATCGCCGCAAGCCGCGCACCGCGCCGCGCGCGGACGATGTGGTTCACGCGATCCCGGTGCAGAAGCGCGCCGCTGCGCCCGCGCGCCGTCGTAATGCCTTCGGACAGCATGTCGAGGATGGCGTCGAAATCGCGGTGGTCGAGATTGCGGTACGGCCAGGCGCCGCGCACCAACGCGAAGAGGCGGTCTTCCGGCCACTCCTGGGTGGCGGCCGCGGCGACGATCTGCTGCGCCAATATATCGAGCGGCGCTTCCGGTATGGACAATCGGTCGAGCCGGCCGCCGCGAATCGCGCGCACGAGTGCGGCGCATTCGATCAGCTCATCGCGTGTGGTGGCGAACAGCCTGCCCTTGGGGCGCGCTCCGATCCAGTGGCCGGACCGGCCGATGCGTTGCAGAGCCACCGCGATCGAACGCGGCGAGCCGATCTGGCACACGAGATTGACCGTTCCAATATCGATACCAAGTTCGAGCGAGGCGGTTGCGACCACGGCGCGCAGCTCGCCTTTCTTGAGCCGCTCTTCGGCGGTGAGCCGCAGCCGCCGCGAGAGGCTCCCGTGGTGCGGCAGCACGGCCTTCGGCCCGAGCCGCTCCGTGAGATGGTGCGAAACGCGCTCGGCCAGCCGTCGCGTGTTGACGAAGACCAGCGTGGTGCGGTGCTCGCGGATCAGTTCGGCAACGCGATCGTAGATCCCGGACCACATCTCGTTGCTGGCGACCGGGCCGAGCTCGTCTTTCGGAACCTCGACCGCCAGGTCCATCTCGCGCCGATGTCCGATATCAACGATCGTGGCGCGGTCGCTGAGGAAACTCGCGACTTCGCCGATCGGGTTGACGGTGGCCGAAAGGCCGATGCGCTGCGGCCGGCGGCGGCCGCCACTCTCGATGAGGCTGTCGAGCCGGGCGAGCGTAAGCGCCAGGTGTGAGCCGCGCTTGTCATCGACTACCGCGTGGATCTCATCCACAATCACGGTGCGCGCCGTGCGCAGCGCCTGCCGGCTCTTCTCGGCGGTGAGCAGAATGAAGAGCGACTCGGGCGTCGTCACCAGCACGTGCGGCGGCCGCTCGAGCATGCGGCGGCGCTCCCAGGCCGTGGTGTCGCCCGTGCGCAGAGCGGTCCGTATGGGGGCGAGCGGCGTGCCCTCGGACTCGGCCAGCGCCGCAATTTCCGCGAGCGGTACCTCAAGGTTCTTCTGAACGTCGTTGCTCAGGGCTTTGAGCGGCGAGACGTAAATCACTTCGACTTCGTCGGGGAGGGGACCGCGGCGCGCGGCGCGGACCAGGCCGTCCAAGCAGATCAGAAACGCGGCGAGCGTTTTGCCGGAGCCCGTGGGCGCGGCGATCAGGACATCGCGGCCGGTGCGGATTTCGGGCCATCCGAGCGCCTGCGGTTCGGTGACACGCTCGAAGCGGCGCGCGAACCATTCGCCCACGAGCGGCTCGAACCCTGCCAGCGGCACATCTCTATTGTGACACCGTGCAGTGTTGAGTACTCGGTTTCAACGTGGAGCGCTGAGCTCACGGAATCCTCGAATACTAGTTTTGGCTCGCCACGCTGATACCGAATTACAACGATTGAGTCGTATGGTCCGGGAAAAAAAATCGCGAACACGTTGCCGGCCATCAGAAGCGGCCCGAAGCTCCACCTCGCGATGTCTTCCACAACAGTAGGCGAGCTGGCCCCTTCCTTCCACGCCACCACCTGCATGGCGCCGCCGAGCGAGTCGCACCGTCTGACCTCGACATGAGCGAGCCCGCGTCGCGCGAGTCGCGCGTGCAAGCCGGGAATCATATCGGTGACGACCTCCGGGCACGGCTTATGTTCTGCGGGGTTGTGTTCTTGGGCCTGAGCTCAGCGGCCGCTCCCAGGATCAGAATGAGCGCAAAACTGCGAAGAGGTTGTGGTGTCATTTCACGTCTCGGAATAGGATTTCATTGCGCGACTTATCACGTCATTCGCGTGCGTCTATGCTGTGTGCATCCTACCGCAGCGTGATGATCGTGGCGCCCCAGCCGCCGGCCTCGGCCGGGGCGTCCCGGTAGGAGGCGACGTAGGGCGTCCTTCGAAGCACCGACCGGACGATTTCGCGCTGCACGCCGATTCCGCGGCCGTGGATGATGCGCAGCGCCTTCAGCCCGAGCCGGTTCGCCTCTTCGAGGTATGCCTCCACCACCGGCTCGACGTCCCTCGGCGGCACACTGTGGAGATCGAACACATCCGTGACCGGGATTCGGATCGGCTCGCCGTCTTCGATCATCTACTGGAACTCGATTGCCCGAACCACGCCGGAGGTGCCGAGCTTGTCATCGGTTGAAGGTTCGTACTCAACCCGGACGCGCCGGGGTTTCTGCGGACCACAAGTAAAATCCGCCGTTCCGGTTTCGACGCCACGGACCTCGATGCTCTTCGGATCGGCTTCCCGGGCTTTCTTGTCTCCCGCGGTGGTGTATAGCTCGAAATTCGACGAGGCCGCCTTGATCCACCGCGATTCGGCGGCGAGAATCGTTGACGGCAGCAGCAGAATCAGAACCAGTAGCCATCGCCTCATCGGAAGCGATTCTATCAGCGTTGGAACGAATTCGGGGATGCGCATGGCCTATACTGCCCGAAGTGCCGCCGAATTGCCGGCCTACTGCTTCGCTTTGCCCGCGGGGGGCGGGCTGGAGTTGCCGATGTCGACGGCGATCTGCCAGGCGCCATCACGCTGTTCCCGCCAGATGGTCACGTATTTTCCGTAGGAGACCTGTGGTTTGCCGTCCGCGCCCATGCGAGTGACTTTTGAAACGCCGTAGGTGTAGCCGAGGCCGCCGGAGACACCGCCATCGACGGGCTCCCAGCGCATCGCAAAGCGCGGCGTGGAGAATACCTTCGAGATGAACTCACGGATCGCCGGCTGGCCCACCACCATCTTGCTGGCGGCCGGCAGCATGATCCCGTCTGGCGCAAAGTGGGTCACCCAGCCCTCAACGCCGTTTGTGGTTGTATCGGCGTCGAACTGGCGATCCAGGTCGAGCAACTCCTGCACTGTCTCTCTCCGGATCTTTGCGGCACTGGCGGTCCCCACGTTCCAGGTGCCCGCGACGTACCCGATGATCCCAGCCGCCACCACGGCCAGCCGCCCGGAAACACGTTGCATGTTCGCCTCCCCTATAATCATTTCATGCCTGATAAAGCTCGGCCCGGCGGCAATGGCGACCTGCACGCGAGACTGGTGGCCCGCCTCCGCGACCAGGCCGGCGATCTCCGGCGGCTTACGTCCGGACTCGACGAGCAGGCGCTTGCGACGCGCCCCGTGCCTGAAGACTGGTCTCTGAAAGAGCTGCTCTGCCATCTGTGGCGTTTCCAGGAGATTTTCGAGATGCGCATCGAGGCAATGCTCACGGAGACCAACCCGCCCATTGTCCCGTATGGTCCCGACGGCGACGCCGAATTTGAGCAGAAATTGAAGAGCCCCTGCACCACGTTGCTGGACGGCCTGATGGCCGACCGCGAGGAACTTCTCGCGCTGCTCGAGTCGCTCCCGGCCGCCGACTGGCGGCACCGCGGCCGGCACCCGGAATACCCGCACTACGACGTGCAGTTTGCAGTCGAGTACCTGATGCACCACGAGGCGCACCACATCTACCAGATGTTTCAGCGAAGGCCGATCACGGCGAAAACACGCGTATGAGGAATGGAAGCGGGATTTCACTACCGTGGCGCACGCCGAAACGTCGCCGCTATGGGCCTCCACCCACAGCCAGCCCGGCGAGCGGAAGCTTGCCGCGGCGCGCGCCCCAAGGGATGAGATAGTCTATTGTTGCTGTGCCGCGGTGGGGCTGTGGCGCATGCCCTGCATCCGGGGGCCCATGCCGCCACCCATTCCGGGCTCCATTCCGAACAGGTCGTGCAGTTGACCGGCCTTCTGCTGCTGGTCCGGCGTCAGCAAAGCCCACGCCTGAGCCAAGGCCTTCGCGCGAATGACAGACAACTGCGCAGTGAGCGAGCCTTGCGAGTTGGCCAGTGTCTGGAGTTGCTGGTCAAAATTCGCGGTTGTGCCACCCTTGACGAGCTGCTCGATCGCCTGATGGTTCTGCCGCATCTGCCTGACCAGGGGCTGGGCCTGCGAGAACGCGTTCTGGGCAATACTGGAGACCTGCGTTTTCTGGTCCGGAGTCAGACTGAGCTGGGTAGCAATTCTATCCAAGCGGTTGGCCAGTCCCGCGCCGCGCCCCGTGCCGGGTGGGGTTCCGGTCCCCTGAGCGAGCAAAAGCCCGGCGGCGGCGAATGTTATCGCCGCGTAGCGAATCAGACCGCGGTTTTGAATCACGTCTTGTGACCTCCGACAACCAACCTACAGCCCCAGTGTAAAGCGGGTATGGCAACCTTGTAAAAAAGTGTAAGGGCTTGCTCATCAAGGGCTAAGCCATGGTACATATGGGGTCGTGCACCTGCTGCTCATCGATGACGACGTGGAGTTGTGCGCGCTCCTGAGCGAGTTTCTGAAGCGGGAAGGGTTCGCTTTGGAGGTCGAGCACGAAGGCCGCCGGGGACTGGAGCGAGCGCTCGCGGGCGAGTGGGATCTGGTCATTCTGGACGTCATGCTCCCGGGAATCGACGGTTTCGAGATTCTCAGACAGCTCCGCAAGACGAGCCGCATTCCGGTTCTCATGCTCACCGCGCGCGGGGAAGATGTGGACCGCATCATCGGCCTGGAACTGGGGGCCGACGATTACCTGTCCAAGCCGTTCAACCCTCGCGAACTCGCGGCCCGCATTCGCGCGATTCTGCGCCGCACGGAAGCCCGGCCGGCCGAGCGGGGCCGGGTGGAGGTCAATGGCGTCACGCTCGACCCGGCGTCCAGGGATGTAACCGTGGACGGCTGCGCCATCGAGCTCACCACGCTCGAATTCGACATTCTCGAGATCCTGATGCGCGGCGCGGGGCGCGTGCTCTCGCGCGACTCGCTCATGGAAGCGCTCTACAACCGCAAGACCACGCCCTTTGACCGCTCGATTGACATGCACATAAGCCATCTGAGGAAGAAGCTCGAATTCGATCGTCCGCTGATCAAAACGATTCGGGGAGTAGGCTACCAGTTCCTGCGCACGCCGGATGAGGAGCCGGCCGCCGGATGAGATCTCTGTTCACGAAGTTTCTGCTGTGGTTTCTCGCCGCGATGGTGATCACGATGGCCGGGTTCGTGGTGATCACCACGCGCACCTTTACCGCCCAGCGCGGGCGCGGGCACGTTTTCGGACGCATGCTGGCGTTTCAGCTCGAAGAGGCGCGGCACGCCTACGAGAGCGGCGGGCGCGACGGGCTGGCCGCCTACCTGAAACGGTTTGACTTCAGCTTTCAGGCCCGGCCGATTTTTACCGATTCGACCTTTCATGACCTGCTCACGGGCGCGGACCGGCACGACCTGTTGGAGCAATCCGAGCGGCGCGGTCGCATCTTCCAGCCCAACGTGATTGCGCGCAACAGCGTCGACGGCCGCTACTGGCTCTTCCTGATTCCACCGCGCGGCCGCGGCGGCTTTTCGTTTTTCCTGCCGCAGTATCTCTGGATCGTCGGAGCGATGGTATTGCTTTCCTACCTGCTCGCGATACACCTGACGTCTCCCCTGCGGAACCTGGAACGCGCGGTCGAGCGCTTCGGCAAGGGGGACCTCGGAGCGCGGCTGAAATCCAATCGGCGGGACGAGTTCGGAAGGCTGGCGCGCACATTCGACCAGATGGCCGACCGGATTCAGACGCTGCTCACGGCCGAGCGGCGGCTTCTGCTGGACATTTCGCACGAGCTGCGTTCGCCGCTGGCGCGCCTGTCGGTGGCGGCCGAGCTGGCGCGTTCGGCCGAGCCGGAGGCGCGCGAGTCCGCGCTGAACCGCATCGAGAAGGAAGCCGAGCGTTTGAACGCCCTCGTCGGTGAGCTGCTGCAAGTCACGCGCGCGGAAGGCGACCCTTCATCCCTACACATCGAGCCGATTCGGGTTGACGAACTGCTGGCGAACGTCGTCGAGGATTGCTCGGTCGAAGCCGGGGCGCGAGGTTCGTTCGTCGAGCTGAAAGCCGCTCCGCCCGTGACCGCCCCCGGAGATCCCGAGTTGCTGCGCAGGGCGGTGGAGAACGTGGTGCGAAACGCGATACGGCACGCGCCGCAGCAGTCCGCGGTCGAGGTCAGCCTGGAGAACCGCGGGCGCGCGGCGCACATCCGGGTTCGCGACTATGGGCCGGGAGTTCCCGAGGAGCACCTGGCCCGCATTTTCGATCCGTTCTACCGCGTGGACACGGACCGCAACCGCGGCAGTGGGGGCGTGGGGCTGGGCCTGGCGATCGCGCGCCGGGCGGTCGAGCTGCACAAGGGGCGCATTCAGGCCTCGAACGCGCAGCCGGGTCTGGCGGTGGAGATCGAATTGCCCGTGTAAATTCGACCCAGGTGTTCTATCCCGCGGAATGCTTGGCAACCGCTTCCCCGCGGATCTGTGCATCAATCCTGGGGACACACCTGTGCGCGTCCGCAACCCGAACATTCTGCGTGGCAGCCTGGCGTGTCCCCGGATTTTTCCGCAGCGATTTTCGGCTAACCTCCATTGGCAAGCGAGTTGCTCGGCTTATGGCGGGAGGTTGCTGAAATGCTGGGTTGGGCTGTCGTGTTCCTCGTGATTGCACTCATTGCGGCGATTTTCGGATTTACCGGAATTGCCGCGGCCTCGGCGGGAATCGCAAAGTTCATTTTCTTCGTGTTCCTGGTCGTCTTTGTGGCGACCCTGTTTATGGGCTACTCGCGCCGCGCGCCGTGACGCGCTTCTCAGGGCCGGAGCGCCAACTGTTCGGCCTGCGAAAACACCCGGGAACGGACCAGAGATGTACTGATCAGACTGGTCAGCCCCGACGAGGAGAAGATCATCGCAATGGTCACAAACTGGTAGATCGCCGCGTAGAGCGGAGGCGAGCCGGAGAGAACCATGCCGGCCATCAGGCCGGGGATCCAGACGATACCGAGCGAGCGAAGCGAGTCGATCGCGGGAATCAGGCTCGAGCGGTACGCGTCCTGTGTGTGTGGCGCGACGGTCTGGCCGGCTCCGGCCCCGAGTGCCAGGGCGGTTTCGATCAAGCCCGTGTGGGAGACCACCTCGGAGCGGAAGCGGTTCAGAGCCAGCGAATTCGTATTCATCGCATTCGCAATGAGCATGCTTCCGATGGGAATCAGCGAGGTAATGGCCGTATCGATGACTCCGGCCCAGGTCATGAGCGCAATGACAGAGCCCGCGCCGGCGGCGATGGCGTACAGCGAGACGCGGAACGAGCCGGGGATGCCTCCAGCCCGGCGGGACGAGATCAGGGCCGCGGTGACGATCATGGCCGCGAGCAGGAATGCAGCGGTCCAGCGCGGCCCGCGGAGCAGCAGCACCAGCATCGATCCGATGGCGGCGATCTGGATAAACCCGCGAAAAAGCGCGACCGCGGTTTCCCGCTGCACGTGGATTCCGCGTTTGCGCGCGGCGAGGGCGACCGCCATGGCCAGCAGGGCGACAATGGCCGATTGGGCGAGCCCAAGCGCAAGTTGGCTAGTGAACATCCCCTTGAGCATCGAGAACCTCCTGGACGGGGCCGCTTCGGACCATGCGGCCGGCGCGGAGCGCCACCGCGCGGGCGGCCACGCGCGCGGCCTGCGCGAGATCGTGCGTCACCATGACGCAGGCAATGCCGCTCTCGCGGACCAGCTCGAGAATCAGCGTTTCTATTCCGCGCTTGGAATCCTCATCGAGGGCCGAAGTGGGTTCGTCGAGGAGCAGCGCGGCGGGTGAATTCGCGAGCGCACGAGCCATCGACACGCGCTGCGCTTCGCCGCCGGACAAGTTGACGGCTTCGGCCGCGGCCATTCCGCGCAGTCCCACGCGCCCGAGCAGTTCCTCGACGGCCTCGCCGGAGAGCTCCCGCCCCTGCCGGCGGGGACCGAAGCGGACGTTATCGGCGACGGTATGGGGGAACAGATACGCAGTTTGCGTGACCATCCCGACCCGGCGCCGCAGCTCCCGGGGCGGAATGAGACGGTAATCCGTGCCTTCGAGGTAGACGGTCCCCGCGGTCGGCTCATCCAGGCGGTTCACCAAGCGGAGCAGAGATGACTTGCCCGAGCCGCTCGGACCCGTGACCGCCAGCACCTCTCCGCGCACTACGTCGAAGCTCACGCCGTCGACGACGGCCTTTCCTCCCACAACACGGCTGAGATGTACGGCAGCCAGGAGCGGGGGTCGCTCTCCCATTAGGGTGCGGGCGCCGCCTCGGGCGGCAGGGCGGCCGGAGGAGCGGACATGCGGCCGCGATACGTGTCCTCGATGGAAATGTTGTTGTAGTCCAGGCTCATGCCCAGCGCATGATCCAGAGTGACGCGCGCCTTGGCGTAGGCGCCGCGCGCGGCGACCTCGGTGGAGCGGGCCTGCGCCACCTGGCTCTGGTACTGGATGATCAGAAACGTGGTGGACAATCCGACGTCGAATTTGTCCTGCTCGGCCGCGAGCGACTGCTCCTGGTAGCGGGTGGTGTCCACCGCGGCCGCGTAGGCGGCGCGCAGCCGATTGAACGCGATCAGCGCGTCCTCAACCTCCAGGCGCGCCAGATTGATGAGCTGCTGGCGCTGGATCTCGGTCTGCCGAAGCTGCAACTCGTCGCGGACGTAATCCGCCTGGGCAACACGGTTTCTGAGCGGCAAGTTAAGCTGGATCCCGGCGCCGTAGGTGGGATAGTTGCGGCGGAAAATCTGTTCGAGCGTCGAGCCGAAACCCCCGATAAAGGCCGGGATGGCGCCGCCGTCCAGAGGATTGGCGCTTCCGGCAAGTCCCGTGTTCGTTGCGGAGGCGACGAAACTCAGGTCCGGCTTCAACTGGTTGCGCGATCCTTCGAGACTGATCTCGGAGTTCGTCACTTGAATTCCGGCCGCGGCCAGGTCGGGACGGTTCTTGAAGGCAACCTCCAGGAGATCCTGCACCGGCTGCACCTCGCCGGCCGCTGGAACCGGGATCGGCGTCGTCGTGACAATGCGCGCGTCCCGGATCCGGGGATCCGCGGTGCCGCGGCGCGTGATCACGTTCTTGAGAATGAGTTCCTGCTCGCGTTCGAGCCCCTCGGAATTGGCGAGGTCCTGACGGCCGGCAGAGATCAGCGCCTGGGCGCGGACCATCTCGATGGGGGCCAGCGTGCCTTGATCGACCTGGGTCTTGTTGTCCTCGTAGAGCTTCTGCGCGAGCGCCAGCGTCTGCTGTTTCACACCGACGTCCTCCACGAGGCTCACCAGGTCGTAATACAGGCGGCTCACCCCGGCGACGGTATCGATCGCCTGCTGCCGGAAAACGAAAGCGGCGACTCGGCGGTCGTTTTCGGCGATGCGGATGAAACGGCGGTTCATCTTGATCCCAAAACCGCGGAACAACGGCTGCGTAAGGGTGATCCCGAATCCCGAGGCGTTGTACGGGTTGAGCGTGGAGACGGTCGTGTTGCTCCGCTGAGAGGCACTGGCGAAGTTGGCCGAGAACTCCGTGCCCGGGCTGAAGCCCTGCGTCAGGCCGATGCCGCCGGTTGAGCCGCTTGCGGCGAGCACATTGACGCCCGCGGTATCGGGATCGGTTTCGGGCGTGGTCTGGTGCTGCCAGATCAGCGAGCCGGCGAGAGCCGGGTCATAGCTCGGGAGAGCGGTGCCGGAAGAGAACGCTCCCGGGGTAACGTCAAGGCTGGTTTGGGGGCTGGTCAGGACCGCGGTGCTGGTGATGCTGCTGGCGAGGGTGCTCGAGACGATGAAGCCGGGCGTGGCCGAATTCAGCAGCGGGCTCGCCGGTCCGCCAACGCCCGCGGGCGGCTGCGTCGAGAACAACGGGATTCCCCGGAGCAGGCCGCCGCCGCGAGCGCGCAGCAGGTCGGTATCCGCAATGGCGGGAGAGAGCCTCTGGAGCTCTACATCCAGGTTGTTTTCGAGCGCGAGCGCGATGGCATCCTGCAGCGAAAGGTAGAGCTGCCCCGCGCGCAGCAGGCTGTCGATACGGCTCGAATTCTGCATGGAGACCGGCGCGACCGGCTTGGCCGCATACGGATTGCCCAGGCGGGCGGTCCAGCCGCCGGCGGAGCCACCGGCGCCGGGCATCTGCGCCAGCAGGCCGGGCGAGGCGACCATGGAAGCCAGAATGAGGGAACAAGCAGTTTGAATGCGCATGGATCTAAGTTCTAGTATTGCCGGAAGCGAAGCAGCCGTGGAGCGGCCGGCAGTGAAACGGCGTGCGGGTGCGCAGCGGAGTTACGTGCAACACGGCCGCAGGTTGCGCTGGTCCTGGGATCCCGCTAAGCTCGTACTGTTCTGGGTGTGGCTTCCTTAATCTCGGGAGGGAAATCGAAATGAACCAGGCGGCGAGGTTGTCTCTGCCGTGTCTCATCGCGGGCGCGGTGGTCTTCGCGCAGGCGCCGGCACGGACTCCGGATGTGCCCTTTGTCCCCACGTCTCAGGAACTCGTGGTGGAGATGCTCAAGCTGGCAAACGTCACCAAAAACGACACGGTCTACGACCTGGGCTGCGGAGACGGGCGCATCGTGATCACCGCGGCGAAACAGTTCGGCGCGCGCGGGGTCGGCGTGGACATCAACCCGGAGCGCATCAAGGAGGCCAACGACAATGCGCGCAAAGCGGGCGTCGCGGAAAAAGTAAAGTTCGTCGAGGGCGACCTCTACACCGCGGAGATACGTCCCGCAACGGTCGTCACGCTGTATCTGTTGCCGAACGTCAACCTCAAGCTGCGGCCGAGGTTGCTTAAGGAGCTGAAGCCGGGCACGCGCGTGGTCTCGCACAGCTTCGACATGGACGAGTGGAAGCCGGACAAGGAGATTGAGGTAAACGGCAGCCGGCTGTACCTCTGGACCATCCCGGCCAACGGCGAGATCAATAAATAGCCGCGCTCAAATGGCCGGCCCGGTATCGCCCGGCAACAGGATGCGGCGGAGCAGCGGGATCGGCACGCCGCCCTGCCGGACGAAATCATCGTGGAACTGCTCGAGCCGGTAGGCGCCCCCGCGAGCGCGCCGATAATCGGCGCGCAGCTTGTAGATTTCGAGCTTTCCCAGCGTGTAATAGAGATACGTCGGATCGTATGCGCCGCGCTGCGCTTCCTCGAGCGCCACCTGCGGTTCCCGAAAGCCTTGCTCCTCGAAAATCTTCGCAGCCTGGGCGATCGTCATCCCCGCGGTGTGAAGCTTGATGCCGGCGACGTACCGGCAGTCGCGCAGCAGCGCCTCATGGAGCTGCGCCAGGCGGATCTTCGGATCGCCGTTGCCGAATCCTTCCTCGACCATCATCTGCTCGCCATAGTGCGCCCAGCCCTCCACGTTGGTGTTGCAATAGGTGAGCTTGCGCGTCTTGGTGGGGTACTGCTTGGAGTAGAGAAACTGGACGTAGTGGCCGGGGTACGCTTCGTGAATCGTGGTCAGGGCCAGATCGCCGCGATTGAACGATCGAAGATGCTCTTCTTTCTGGGCGGTCGTCCAGTTCTGCTCGGGCGGAGTCACGTAGTAAAACGCTTCGGTCGCCTTGGTTTCATAGGCTCCGGGCGTATCCATCATCGCGAAGGTTCCAGCGCGGTCATAGGGCGGCGTCTCCATCACAATCGGCCGCACCTCGGATGGTATATCGACGATGTGGTGCTCGACGACGAAGCGGCGGATGCCCTCGAGGGTCTGGCGCGCGACCGAAACCAGGTTCTCCGCGGACGGGTGGTCCGCGGAAAGGGACTGGATGACTTCGAGCGGAGACTTGTTGGGATCGATCCGGCGGGCGGTCTCGATAAATGCCTGGCGGTCTTTCCGGAGGTTGGTTTCTCCGATGGTGAGCAAGCGGTCGAGCGGAAGTTCGACCATCTCGTCGTACAGCAGCTTCTTGCGGAAGTTCCCGGCGCCGATCGCATAGGCGCCCTTGGAGCGCGGGAGCAGATCGGTCTTCAGCCAGACCGCGGCGCGCTCCATTGCGCCGGCAGCGGCGCTATTGGCGCCCTCGAACTCCTGGCGGAGCGCGGCGTCGGAGCCGGATGCCTTGCGCCCCCACGCGGCCACCGTCTCGCGGAAGAAACCCGTCGAGCCGCTCGCCATAACGATGGCCAGATCGGTGAACACCTTCGGCGGATTCACGAGGTTGGTTTGCATCGCCACAAGGATGGACGGAACCCCTTTCAGCCGCGCGACCACCGAGCGGAGCCGCTCCGCGGGCGGAGCGAAGTTGCGCTTCATCAGTCCGTCGATGGCGCTGGCCGGCGTCTCGATATAAAGCATCGGGTTGACGCGCCAGGTCTTCAAGGTGTCGAGATCCAGCAGCTCGGAGCGGATGTGGCCGTCCAGGATTTCGGCATCGATCGCATCGCCGGCGGAGAGACTTGTGGAACCTAGAACCACGAGCCGCGCCTGGAGCGAGTGCAGAGTCGAAATGCGATTCGCTACGGAAGCCGCCGAGAAGTTCTCGATTTTGGAGTCGCACTGATGGAAGCCGGCGGCGGTCGCCTCCGAAGGCGCGAACGCAAATCGGGCGCTGAAGTAATCGTCGACGAATCTTGCGAAATCGGGTGAACCGGCCGGGGCCGTGAAAAAAGCGGCGGATAGCAGAACGGTCGCCAGCATCTATTCAAGTAGTGTAATCCGATCGTCAGCGGCGGGCTTTCATCGTACGGCGACACTTAAACCATCTGCCAACCTGGCCTGATTTTCGCTCGCTTGCTCGCGTTTAGCGAGGGACTTCGCCATAACGCAGTGTGAGAACCGCCGGCTTTCCCTTCCGGCTCGTGACCACCACCACCAGCCGGTCGTACTCCGTAGCGGCAATCGCGGGCACGGCGCCGCCGAGCCGCCCCACCACGAAGGGTACGGTGTCGGCGTGCCCCACCACGAGGACGGTTTCGTCGTCCGGTAACGCTTGAAGGCGGGACACCAGCGTGTCCACATCCTTCGCGGGAATCACGGCCGGCCGCAAATGAAACTCCTCCGCAGCGGGTTCAGCCGTCTGCTGGGTGCGCCGGACTTCAGTCGTAAAAATAGCTCGGATGTTGGCGTCCTTCAGGACGCGCGCCAGTTCCCGGGCTCGTTCTTCGCCGCGTGGACTCAGCAAAACGTCGGGCGTCATGCCAGCATTCCGCTCTGCGTGCCGGACCAGGATGATCGTGGCCGCCGATGCCCAAGGAGATAACCCGGCAACGAGAAGCACCGCCAATGCGCCGCGGCCCAGCACGCTCGTCTTTCTTGGGATCATCGTTTCCTCCCTTTTAGAACAAAAGAAACCATGCGAAGAGTCCCAGGCTCGCTGCTGCCACGGCCCAAATGAGAATGGAAACCAGATGGTTCGGGCCGATTTTATTCGCCGCCCAGGTCTTCCTGAAGATCAGCCCCAGTCCGGCGAACACAACGCAGTCCGCCAAACAGTGCGTGATCCAAGGATTGCCAGTCAACGACGCCATAAGATTGTTCAGAGGGGCGTAGGCGTCCCTGGCCCATGCCAAGGCCGTATTGAAGACGCAGGCGATGGCGGCGGCCAGGGCAAAGGCGGCGCTGGCACGGCCTAGTTGGGGGGGTTTGGTGTTCATTATCGTGCGCCTGTCCCGTTGGCGCGCTGGAGCGCGACCGTGGCGCCGTGGTTGACGATGGCCCCAGCCCCCTCCACCGCAAGACCGGTGAGCACGATCAGCGCGGCGACACTCAGCACCATCTTTCGCGCGGCGGCGTTCGTATAGATTTTGTCCCGCACCGCGATGGGCAAATAGAACGCAAGGATGCCGGTTATAAAGACCAAGTGTTCCTTGGTCTCCATGAAGAGGCTGTGAGCCAAAGGCCACGGCCCTTTCAATATGATCGCCTTGTCCGCCGGATAAAAGTCAACGTACCAGTATCCGCCGAGTAGCCATGCCGCGCCCATCGAGATTGCCGCGATGAGCGCCGCCTTGTATATGCGTCCCGCACTTTCCGCGCGCGCGTTCAGCGTTTCGACGAAGACCCACAAGGCTGCCAGGCCAGCCAGCGAGCCAAACGCCGCATGCCCCAAGAGGATTATGTCTCTGCTGGTAATGTTCATGATCCATCTTCGCGCAGGCTTCTTCTAGAAACGATCAAACTGACCTGGAGGACCCGGCCCGCCATGGTCCGTGGGCTGCGAAGCCGCGGATTTCTTACCCCATGTCCAATAGAGTCCGAGATAGGCGTAGTTTTCCGTCTGGCCAACGATCGTGTGGCCGTAACAGAATAGCAACTGATAACTCTCGTTCCCGTGGAATTTGTAGTAACCGCCAAAGTCCAGCAGCGTGGCGGCTCGCGTCTGCGGAGTTCCCTCACCTTCCGGCCCGTGGAAGAACACTTCAGTTCCCAGCGTCCACTTCTTACCCAAGTCCCGCTGCACCAGCCAACCCGCGAATGGATAATTCCGGTATCCGGCGACCTTCGCGCTAATGATGGTCTCTCCGCCGCCGCCATAGGTGGTCCAGGGCCCGAAGCTCTTCTGCACCCAAATAGGCACTTTAAACCAGGTCTTGCCCACCCCCAAACCTCGATCGTAATTGCCGGTGGGGAGCTCGATCATGGTAAATGTTCCGATCATCGGCCTGTGCTTGCTCTCCTGCACGAACCGGTATTTGATACCAGTTTCGATATCGCCCAGACCAAACGTGCGGGGGCCGATGCTGAGCGGGGCCAAAGCCGGGTTATTCGCAGGCAGAATTGCCGCCTCGGGAATGATAATGTGCAGGTGAACGTTGGGAAGAGCGCCCCAGTTGAACTCCACCGCGGGTCCCTCGGTGTCGGTTTCAATAGGCGTCCCGTCCGAGGTGGCGAAGGTATAGAATTCGTAGTGCTGATAGTCGATGGGCTCCGGGTCGTCCGTCTGGAAGGGAGGACCGGCCCAGACGGCGGCCGTGCAAAATATCGCCGCGAAGGTACGGTAAAAGAACCGCATAGTCCTCATTTTCTAGTGTAGCCCGACCGTCAGCGGCGAACACTTGCAGCCGGCGTGGCGTTGGGCGGCCGCACGCGCTCGCGCGAGCCCGTGTCGAGGAGGCAGAAGGTCAGAAACACGGCGAGCGTCGCCACCCCGCTCACGAAAATCACCGCGCTCATCGGCTTATCGTGCCGCAGGTGCATGAAGAACAGCGCGACGAGCGACGCCTTGATGGTCGCGATGACCAGCGCGATCACTACGTTCCCGGCGCCGAAATCCATGCTGGCCGCGGAGAGCGTGAGTACGGTCAGGGCGAGAAGAATTCCGAGTATCTTCGAGTAAGTGCCTGGCGAGGTTGCGTGCGCGGTTGATGTCATAGTTCACTTGATCAGATACAGGAGCGGGAACAAGTAGATCCAGATCACGTCCACCAGGTGCCAGTAGAGGCCCACCAGGTCCACGGGCGTGTAGTATTTGTGGGAGAAGTCTCCGCGAATCGCGCGGCGCAACACCCAGGAGATGGCGACGATCCCTCCCAGGATGTGCAGGCCGTGCAGGCCGGTCATCATGAAATAGAAGCTGAAGAACATGAACTGGCCGGGCACGGTGTCGCCCGCGTGGTGATAGAACCGGCCAGGCAGCAGACCTTCGTGGAACTTGTGCGAGTACTCAATGTACTTGATGCCCAGGAAGACGCCGGCGAAGGCAATCGTCAGCAGCAGATAGACGATCAGGCGCTTGCGGCGCTCGTTTTGAGCGCTCCAGACCGCCATGACCATCGTGTAACTCGACGACAGCAGCACCACGGTGTTGATGAACCCGAGGGTGCGGTCGAGATGACGGTGCGCTTGGAGGAACGCCTCGGGGTGCAGCCCCTGCATGATCGCGAAGCCCACGAACAGGCCGCCGAACAGAAGAATCTCGGTGACCAGGAACAACCACATCCCGATCTTACCGGCGTCCGCCTGCTGCTCAGCCGTCGTGAAGTGATGCTGTAAGAACGGTTCGGCGGCGACGCTCATGCCTGCACCTCTTCCGGCTCAGAGACCGGTTGCGAATAGTCGTAAGGCCCGTGCGTAACCAGCGGGACGTGCTCGAAGTTATGCTCGGGCGGAGGCGACCCAGTCTGCCATTCGAGCCCGACGGCTCCCCAGGGGTTCGCGGGCGCATCGCACGGTTTCCGCAAGGAGACCCAGAGGTAGCCCGCCATGATGAAGAATCCCAGCGCCAAAATCCACGAACCGACGGTCGAGAATACGTGCAGCGGTTGGAACTGGTCGAGGTAGTTGTAGTACCGGCGCGGCATCCCGCGGCTGCCAAGAACGAACTGGCTCAGGAACGTCACGTTGAAACCCACGAAGATCAGCGCGGCCGCGACACGCGCCCACTTCTCCGAGTACGTGCGGCCGAACATCTTCGGCCACCAATAGTGCAGCCCGGCCAGAAAGGCCATCACGGTGCCGCCCATCATGACGAAATGGAAGTGGGCTACTACAAAGTAGGTGTCGTGCAGGTGTACATCCACGGCCAGCGCGCCGAGGAAGAGTCCCGTCAGTCCGCCGATCGCGAACAGCAGCAAAAACGAGATGGCGTAGAGCATCGGCGCTTCGAGCGAGATCGAGCCCTTGTACATCGTGGCGATCCAGTTGAACACCTTGACGCCCGAGGGGATCGCCACCAGGAACGTCAGGAACGAAAAGATCGCGTTGGCAAGCTGCGACTGGCCGCTCACGAACATGTGATGGCCCCACACCAGGAAACTCACGGCAGCGATCGCGATGCTTGAATATGCGATGGCCTTGTACCCGAAGATCGTCTTGCGCGAAAAGACGGGAATGACTTCGGAGATGATCGCCATGCCCGGCAGAATCATGATGTAGACCGCGGGGTGCGAGTAGAACCAGAAAAAGTGCTGGAAGAGAATCGGATCGCCGCCCAGTTGCGGATTGAAGATGCCGATGCTGAACACGCGCTCCATCAGGATCAGCAGCAGCGTGATGCCGAGCACGGGCGTGGCGAGGACCTGGATGATGGCGGTGGCGTATATGCCCCAGGCGAACAGCGGCATCTTGAACCAGCTCATGCCGGGCGCGCGCAGCTTGTGGATCGTGGCAATGAAATTGATGCCGGTGAAGATGGAGGAGAAGCCGAGGACGAACGCCGCCAGGGTCATCAGGCCGACGCTGCTGTTGGTCGTGGTGGAATAGGGCGTGTAGAATGTCCAGCCGGTATCCACGCCTCCGGTCACCATGGCCCCTACCGCCAGGAGCGCTCCCGCGACATAGATGTAGTAACTCGCCAGGTTGAGCCGGGGGAAGGCGACGTCCTTGGCGCCGAGCATGAGCGGCAGCACGAAGTTGCCGAGCGAGGCCGGGATCGACGGAATAATGAACAGGAAGATCATGATCGCGCCGTGCAGCGTGAAGACCCGGTTGTAGGTTTCGGCGCTCATGATCGTGCGGCCCGGCGTGAGCAGTTCGATGCGGATCAGAATGGCGAACACACCGCCCAGGAAGAATGCGAACAGGATGGAGGCGAGATACATGACGCCGATCCGTTTGTGGTCCACCGTGGTGAGCCACGACTTGAGACCGCGGGGCGTACTGAGATAGTTCGGCTCCATTACTTCTGCTCCTTGACGAACTCGATCAGCGCCTGGATTTCACGCTCGCGGAGCATGCCCTGGAAGGTGGGCATGATCGGCCCGAAACCGGCGACAATCTTGGCCTGCGGCAGCAGGATTGATTCACGGACGTAGTTCTCGTCGGCCAGGACGCTCTTGCCGTCGGAGAGTTTTACCTCGTGGCCGAAAACGCCCTTGAAGCTCGGACCTTCGCCGCGCGTGCCATCGAGCGAGTGGCAGGTCTGGCAACCGTGGCTCTGATAGAGCAGCGCGCCCAACTGCGCGAGCGGCATGTTCTTTCCCGCGTCGCCGCCGTTTTCGAGCCAGTCACTGTATTTCTTCTCGTTGTCTACAAAGATTTTGCCGCCCATATCCGAGTGGCCCCGGCCGCAGTACTGCGTACACAGCAGGCGGTGGACACCGGGCTCCGACGCCTGAAACCAGAGCTGCGTATAGACGCCCGGCACCACGTCCTGCTTGAGGCGGAAGGTCGGAACGAAAAAGCTGTGGATCACGTCCTCGGACGTCATCACGAGTTTCACGGGCTTGCCGAGGGGAACGTGCAGCTCGTTGATCGACCGCGTGCCGTCCGGGTATTCGAACTGCCAGACCCACTTCTTCGCGGTGACCTGGATTTCCAGGGCGCCAGCAGGGCTGACCTGCGCTTCCATGTAGCTGCGGAAGCCCCAAAAGAAAATGAGAATCACGAGCGCGAGCGGGATGAGCGTCCACGCCACTTCGAGACCCGTGTGGTGCGTGATATTGGGCGTACGATCGTTCGGGCCGCGGCGGCGGTACTTGAACACGAAGTACGTGACCAGACCGGCGACCAGGAGAAAGAAGAATACCGTGACCCAGATCAGAAACAGCCACAGGCCGTCCACCTGGCCGGCGTAGGCCGTGCCCTGGGCGGGCATGATGATCGAGCGAATCCAGGCGTTCATTGCCGCAGGGCCTCCGCCGCCGGAATGCCTTCTTTCCGCCAGAGGCGGAACAAAATCAATGCGAGGATCAAGACCGTCAGCACGCCGCCGGCGCGCATCAGGTTCGAGGCGAACAGAACGTAGCCATGCGCATGCGGATCGTAGTGGAAGCAGTAGAGCAGAATACGATCGGTGCTCAGCACGAATCTCGATTCCGACGCTTCGCTGAGCGCGAAGCGGATATCCCGCGGATGAAACGTGATGCCGTATAAATAGCGGGAAACTTTGCCCTCCGGCGTGAGCACCATGATGACGGCCGGGTGCGCGTACTGCGCCTGCCGCTCGTCGTAGCGGTAATGGAAGCCCACTTGCTCGGCCAGCCGCTTCGCGTTTCCGTTATTGTCCGTGAGAAAGTGCCAGCCCGTCCTCTGACGACCGTAGGTTCCCAGGTAAACCGCGCGCTTCTGCTGGGCGAGGTTGAAGGTCTCAGTCGGATCGATCGAGATGGTAACCACCTCGAATTCGTTGCCCGCGGTCCAGGCAATCTCCTTGAGCGCGGCGGCCTGGCCGTTCAGAATCCTGGTGCAGAGCATCGGGCAGGAGTAGTAAACGAGATTGAGGATGACCGGGCGGTCCTTGTGAAAGAAGTCTCCGAGCGCAACCGGGTAGCCGTTCTCGGCGGTGAAGGTGAGGTTGAGATCGACGGCGCTGCCCAGGTGCTCCTCCACGCCCACGCCTTGAAGCTCAGGCGGGAGCGATGGGTCCGCGCCGAGCGTGAACGCGCAGCCTAGGATGGCGGCGAAAAGTCTAGTGGCGCGCATGGGCCTCCCGGATAACCAGTTCCATCGCACGCTCGATCGGAATACGCACCGTGCCTTTAGCCCGGTCGAGGTAGCGGTACGAGTGCAGGTCCGCGGCCTCGCGGGCGTGCAGGGCTTTCAGATCTTCCGACACAGGCTCGAGCTGCTTGACGAAAATCTGCTGATCGCGTACGCGATCGTAGTAGCTCTGGACGCCCAGGATGATGAGCACGAGCCCGGCGATGATCGCCCCGCCCAGCAGGGCGATGAGACCGGTGCGAGGTTCCGACCGCTCGAAGCCTTCAGAAGACATTGGTGAACTCCAGGGACCGTTCGAAACGGATATCGCCGGTGGGGGCGAGCGCGCGGCGGCCGAGGCGCGACCAGAAGACCAGCCCCGCCGTTCCACCCACGGCCGCGAGCGCGGCCAGATCCATCCAGCTTGGCGCGAAACCCCGCTTCGAAAACACGGGCATGGTGACCCAGTAGAGGTCGGTGTACTGCATCAGAAGCACCCAGGCTGCCGCAGCCCCGAGAATACTCAGACGCCTTTTCGCGGCGCGCGACACCAGCACCAGGAACGGCACGACAAAGTGACCGATCACGAGCACGGCCGCGACGGATCGCCAGCTTCCCACCAGGCGGTCGCGGAACCAGACCGTCTCCTCGGGAAGATTCGCGTACCAGATCAGCATGTACTGGGAAAAAGCGATGTAGGCCCAGAAGACAGTGAGGCCGAAGATCCATTTGCCGAGATCGTGATAGTGCTCGTGGTTCACGGAATGGCGCAGAACGCCGGCGCCGCGGAACGCCAGAAGGATCAACGCCAGCGCGGCGAAGAAGGCGAGTCCCGCGCCCGCATAGATGTAAAAACCGAACATGGTCGAATACCAGTGCGGATCGAGCGACATCAGCCAGTCGAAAGAGGCGAGCGCGACCGTGACCGTCAGCATGAGCATGCCCGGCGCGCTCCAGCGCTCGGCCGAGCGGGCCTTGCGCAGCGAGCCGCACTCGTCTTGTGACGTAGAGAGCCAATACAGGCGCAGCGCCCAGAAACTCCACAGCACGAAATAGACCGCCGCGCGCAGGTAGAAAAACTGCGGGTTCAGAAACGCGGCTTTGCCCTGGAGCACCGGGTCGGCGGCCACGTCCGCGGGCCGCGCCCACGCATAGAGCGAGCCGAGGCTGAAAGCGACAGGCAAGAAAAGCACCGCTCCGGCCGGGATCGTAAACATGACATTCTCCGCGATGCGGCGCATGGTGACGCTCCAGGCCGAGCCCGTCAGGTGGGCCAGCATCACGAAAAACAGCGAACCGAGCGCGATGGTGAGGAAGGAAACGAATGCGACGAGGTACGCCGCGGAAAACCTCACGGGATCGCTCCGCCAGCCGAGAAGAGAAGCAGCCCAGCCCGCCAGTGCAACCGTTACGATGAGGTTGCGGCCTTTCCTCCAGGCGCCTTCGCCGAGAGAGTAGGAGTCGAGCACGCGCTCACTAAGATCATTCATCGGAGATCGCTCCTCAGTTCCGGCGGAACATCCGCGACCGTGCCGTTGGCGGCGCGCTCGAGCGCGCGCACATAGGCGACGATGGTCCAGCGGTCGCGCTCGTTGATCTGGAACCGGTAGGCCGGCATGGTGCGCACGCCGTGGGTAATGGTGTCGAAGATCTGCCCGTCGGGCATTTCCCGGATACGCTGGTCCGTCAGGTTGGCGGCGATCCAGGAAGCGCGCTGCGCGACAATGCCGCGCCCCGAGCCGGTCTGGTCATGGCAAGGCGCGCAGTAGATATTGAATCGCTCCTGGCCGCGGCTGAGCGTCGCGCGGTCCATGGGCAGCGGATTGGCGACGTAATCGGCCCCTTGCTTGCCGGTATAGTAGGCGTCGTCTGCCTTCAGGAAACCGCGAGCAACCGTGCCGGGAACGGGAGGGCGAAGCTCCCGCCCATCGCTGAAGAGCGGGCTCTCGGACTGCGGCAGATACTTCGGCTGCTGCTTCATGTCGGGAAAAATCTGAAGAGGCGGCGTCCGCGACGTGGAGCTGCAACCGGCCAGTGCGAGAGCCATGAGCAAGGCGGCGGCGCGCATCATTCCGCGATCACCTCCACGTGCGTTCCACCGAGCGCGCGCAGCGTTCCGGCCGCTTCCTCCGGGTCGAATTCTTCTGAATCAGCTTCGATCGCGAGCAGGAACACGTCGTCGGTCACGCGCCCAAAGCGCGAGTGCTGGACGATCGGGTGGTAAAGCCTCGGCAGGCCGTTCAGGGCGAACATCCCGAAGACGGCGCCGAAGGCAGCGAACAGAACCGTCAACTCGAAGGTGATGGGGATCGAAAACTCCAGGGCGAAAAGCGGCTTGCCCGCGATCACGAGCGGATAGTCCACCGCCCCCGTCCACCATTGCAGCAGCAGCGCAGTCGCGGTCCCGAGCATGCCCGCGCCGAAGACGATAAATCCCAGCCGGGACCGTTTCGGTTCGAGCGCCATGTCTATGCCGTGGGCCGCAAACGGAGTATACGCGTCCAGCTTGTGATAGCCGCGCTTCTGCGCACCCCGGATCGCGGCGAGCAGCTCTTGCGGATTTTCGAACTCCGCCGCCACGCCATACACTTTCGCGGGAGCGGCGGCCGGCGGCGCGACCCGCGCCTCGCTACCATCGGATTGTTCGATGAATTGGCTCATGGATCAGCCCCTCATGTCGCCGAAATGCACCGCTGCGTTCGGGTCGTAGGTGCCCGGATGCTCGCGGGTGGCCTCCATCATTCCTTTCACCTCGGCCATCGAGATCATGGGCAGGAAGCGCACGAAGAGCAGGAACAGCGTCAGGAAAAACCCGAAGCTGCCGGCCAGGGTCAGGAGATCCACCCAGGAGGGTTTGAAATAGCCCCAGCTTCCGGGCAGAAAATCGCGATGCAGCGAGGTCACGATAATGACGAAGCGCTCAAACCACATGCCCACGTTCACCAGGATCGAGATGACGAACATGGCCGGGATCGATGTGCGCACGCGCTTGAACCAAAGCAGTTGCGGGATGAAAACGTTGCAGCTCAGCATCGTCCAGCACGCCCACCAGTAAGGGCCGAAGGCGCGATTGAGAAACGCGAAGCGCTCATAGACGTTGCCGCTGTACCAGGCGACGAAGAACTCGACGGCGTAGGAGACCCCTACAATCAGGCTGGTGGCCAGGATCACCTTGTTCATGTTTTCCAGGTGCTTCATGGTCACCAGGTTCTGGAGGCCGAATACCTGGCGCGCGACGACCATGAGCGTCACCACCATGGCGAAACCCGAAAAAATCGCGCCCGCGACGAAGTAGGGTGGGAAAATCGTGCTGTGCCAGCCAGGCAATATCGAGACCGCGAAATCGAAACTGACGATCGTGTGGACCGAGAGCACCAGCGGCGTTGAGAGGCCGGCCAGCAGCAGGTACGCCATTTCGTAGTGCTTCCAGTGCCGCGCCGAGCCGCGCCAGCCCAGGCTCAGAAGACCGAAGACGATTTGCCGCGCCTTCGTCTTTGCGCGGTCGCGGATGGTCGCCAGATCCGGGACCATCCCGACATACCAGAACATCGCCGAGACGGTGGCGTAGGTGCTGACCGCAAACACGTCCCACATCAGCGGGCTGCGAAAATTCTGCCAAAGGTGCAGTGCCGGATTCGGCACCGGGAAGAGCCAATAGGCGCGCCACGGGCGTCCGGTGTGAAACAGCGGGAATATTCCGGCGCAAGCGACCGCGAACAGCGTCATGGCCTCGGCGAAGCGGTTGATCGAAGTGCGCCAGCGCTGACGAAACAGGAACAGAATCGCCGAGATCAGCGTGCCTGCGTGGCCGATGCCGACCCAAAAGACGAAGTTCGTGATGCCAAACGCCCAGGCGACCGGAGAGTTGTTTCCCCACGCGCCGATGCCTTTCATGACGAGGTAGCCCAGCATTGCGAGCATCACCAGCGTTACGGAGGTGGTGAGCCCGAATGCGAGGTACCACGCCCGCGGCGTTTTCCGCTCGACGATCCCGGCGACCTTCGCGGTGACCTCGGCATAGGAAGGCGAGCCGAGCACCAGCGGCGAATTGATTTCTTGCGCGATGGCGAGATCTGCCATGTTCAAACCAGCTCCGGATTCGGATTGCGCAGCTTGGCCAGATAGCTTGTGCGCGGCCGCGTATTCAGCTCGGTCAGGATTCCGTAGTTGCGGCTTTCTTTCTTCAATTGCGAGACCCGGCTCGCGGGGTCATTGATGTTGCCGAAGACGATCGCCTCGGCCGGACACGTCTGCTGGCACGCGGTGAGGATCTCGCCATCGCGCAGCGCGCGCCGCCCCTCGGCCTTCGCTTGAATCTTCTTTTCCTGGATGCGCTGCACGCAGTAGGTGCACTTCTCCATCACGCCGCGCATACGCACGGTGACATCCGGGTTATAAGCCATCTTTTCGACTTCCTGGATGCCCTTGTGATAGTCGAGGAAATTGAAGCGGCGCACCTTGTAGGGGCAGTTGTTCAAGCAATAGCGCGTGCCGACGCAGCGGTTATACGCCATGTCATTCAATCCCTCGGGGCTGTGACTGGTTGCGGCGACGGGACAGACCGATTCGCAGGGCGCGTTCTCGCACTGCTGGCAGTTAACCGGATGCGTCACCGCTTCCGGGTTGTCCTCGGGACCCGCGTAGTAGCGGTCGAGGCGAATCCAGTGCATCTCGCGGCCGCGAGCGACCTGCTCCTTGCCGACGATCGGGATATTATTCTCGGCCTGGCAGGCGAGCACGCAGGCATTGCATCCGGTGCAGGCGTTGAGGTCGATCGCCATGCCCCACTGGTTGCCCTGGTCGTAAGCGAACGCGGGAAAAAGCTGGAACAGCTCGCTCTTGCCATCGGGCTTTTTCGCGAACGCCGGATCTTCCCGGTACTGCTCGAGGCTGGCTTCGCGGACGATCGGCCGGCCTTCCATGGAGTGATGCTCTTGCGTGGTGGCGAGCTGGTAAACGCCTCCGGTCTTGCGCACGGTGGCGCCGGTGGCGTGAAGCGCGGATGCCGTGCGGATGCGGTAAACGTCGTGGCCCACGCCTCGTCCGACGCGCCCGCAACGCGTACGGCCGTAGCCGAGCGCGACCGAGATGGCCTGGTCCGCATGGCCCGGCTGAATCCAGATCGGCAGCGTGGCTTCCCTGCCCCCGGCGGCGATCGCGATCATGTCGCCGTTGGCGACGCCGAGCTGGCGCGCGGTGGCCGGACTGAGGAGCGCGGCGTTGTCCCAGGTGAGCTTGGTCATCGGGTCCGGCGCTTCCTGCAACCAGCCGTTGTTCGCGAAGCGGCCGTCCCAGGTGGCGGCGCTCGGGTAGAAGCTGATTTCGATCCCGTTCACCGCGCGATTCCGGCCGAGCCCGGCGGCGATACGCCTGGCGTCCGGCACGGGGTGGGCACTCGCAAGCGCCGTGCCCGGAACGACCCCATCATGCAAGCACTTGCGCCAGGTCTTGTCGGCGGTTGCGGCGGACCACTTGGCGAGCCAGTGGTTCCGAACGATGTCGTACGTGCGGCGATCTTTGTACCCGGAGACGAGCGCCAGGACTTCCGCCGCGGTTCTGCCGTTGAACAGCGGCTGAATGAGCGGCTGTTGGATGGAGACCGTTCCGTCGAGCGCGCGAGCGTCGCCCCATCCCTCCAGATAGTTCGCCTCGGGCAGGCGCCACTTTGCGAGCGCCGCGGTCTCGTTCGGCTCCGCGCCGAGGTGGATGCTGACGGCCACCTTGGCGAGCGCGGCGGCAAAGTCGAGATCGGCCGGCGCATCATAAACCGGATTGCCGCCGAGAATGACCAGCGTATCCACGCGGCGCGCGGCCATGTCCCCGGCCAATTCGGCCAGAGCCGCAAGCTGCGGGCGGCGCGGCGTCTCCACATAGGTCACGGTATGGCCCGCATTCCCGAGCGCGTAATTGATCCAATGCGCGAGGGCGTGGACTTCCGCGGGCTGGCGCGGTCCCGCGACCACGAGCGAGCGGCCCGCGTTCTTCTTCAAGTCGCGGGCCACCGCGGCGAGCCACTTTTGGCGCGGGTTGCCATTCAACACCGTGAGCGCGGCCGGCAGCAGACCAAGCTCGCGGGCGAGATCAGCGGCGAACGCGGGGATGTCACTGGCACGCAGGCGCAGCCGATGATCGGCCATGGCGCCGGTCACCGAAAACTGGCTCTCGACCGCGTACAGCCGGTTCATCGAGTCCTTCTCGGAGGCCACACGGCGGCTGCGGGCGAAATCCCGGGTGTAAGTGACCGTGGGCGAATCGAGCCCGAGGAAATCGGCATCAAGCGCCACGATCACGCTGGCTTTATCGAAGTGGTAAACAGGCTGGACTGCGGCGCCGAACGCCAGTTCCGCTCCGGCGAGTGTGTCGTCATCGGAAATGGGTTCATATTCCACCCACTTCGCTTCAGGAAACCGGCTGAGCGCGTGCTCCCTGACCGCCTCGAGCGAAGGAGAGTTGACGCGCCCGCTCAGAAACCGTAGCCGCTCGCCCCTCCCGCTCGCGGCGAAGTGCCGCTCCGCGAAGTCTGCGAATTCCTCCCAGGTGGACGCGCGGCCGTCCTGCAGTACCTTGCGAGAGCGGTCCGGATCGTATAGGTTCAGGATCGAGGCCTGGTGAAACGCGGAGGCAGCGCCGCGGCTGAACGGGTGCTCCGGATTGCCTTCGATCTTGGTCGGGCGGCCGTCGTGCGCTTCGACGAGCAGGCCCGTGCCCACCCCGCCGAGCGGCATCACCGTGGCGTAGAAAAGCGGATTGCCCGGAATCTGGTCTTCGACCCCTTTCGACGCGGGCAGGATTCTCTCCACCGGGCGGCTGCACGCGGTCAGACCCGCCAGTCCGAAGGAAGCCGTCATCAGTTTCAGCAGCGTGCGGCGCGAGGCGGAGTCGAGAACCGACGCGGCTTCCGTAAACTCGCCGAAAGCGCCCGGCAGGCACGCGGGCCGGCCGGCGGCTTCGGACAAATCGCCGGGAGCAGCCGGCTCTTCCAGGCTGCGCCAGTACAGTTTTCCTGTTTCGTTCATCGATGGCACCCCGAGCAGTTCGTCGGTGGATGGATATGGTTCTTAGCGATCAGCTCGCGGCCGATTTCCGCCGGATCGCGGTCCGGCGTCCAGTCGAGTTTCGTCACCAGCTCGCGCGGACGGACATTCGGAGCGGGGTTACGATGGCACTCCAGGCACCATGCCATGCTGAGCGGCTTCACCTGGCGGACTTCCGCCATCTGGTCCACCCGGCCATGGCAGCTCAGGCAGCTCACACCGGCGCCCACGTGCGCCTGGTGGTTGAAATAAACGTAGTCCGGCAGCTTGTGAATGCGCACCCACGGAATCGGCTGCCCGGTGGCGTAGCTGTCGCGAACCGGCTGGAGAAGCTCGCTCTGGGGCTTGACCCGCGCGTGGCAGTTCATACATGTCTCGGTGGGCGGTATGGCCGCATACGCGGAAACCTCGACGGTGGAGTGGCAATAGCGGCAATCCAGTCCGAGGTTCCCGGCGTGCAGTTTATGGCTGTAAGGCACCGGCTGCACTGGTTGGTATCCCACATCCGCGTGGTTGGGGTGAAAGAGATACGCTGAAAGAATAACTGCGCCGGCTATGCCAAGTGCAATGGCGGATACGCCTATCCGGAAATACTTGTCCGCGACCTTCGGAAAGATAGGTGTCATCCCAGGTGACTTACCTGTATCATTTATATCCCGCCCAGAGCGATTCCGCCATTACAGGATATTTTCTTGCGCCGCAGTAGTTCATGCTGTCATCCATTTAGATGCGGGGGGCCTTCGTGGGATTCATGCAAACGCACGCGGGCCGCGGAGCGGAACGTGGGACCTAAGCCATTGAGCGGACTGGGGAAGGCGTTCGGGAACCTCAAGATCCGGCCCAAGCTGATCGTGCTCCACAACCTGTTCTTCGTGGTCCTCTCCACCGCCGTCTACGTGAGCGTCTCGCCCGAGACGGCCCGCGCGAAGTGGTTGGTGGCCGCCGCGCTGGCGCTCGTTTACGTACTCGCGGTCCTGCTCCTGGAACTCGTCATTATGCCCACGTATGTGTATCGCCCGTTGCGCTTGATGTTGGCCGCCGATGAAGCCACTCAGCGCGGCGATGAGGAGCACGAACTGATCGATCCGGCGGAGATCGCGGAAGACGAAATCGGCCAGATCATGCGCTCGCGGAACGCCACCGTGTCGGAGCTGCGGAAGCGCGAGAGCGACCTCGGGCAGGCTCTCGCCACGCTCGAACGCGTCGCCGAAGACCTCAAGCGGAAGAACGAGATGCTCGAGACCGCCCGAAAGAGCCTGGCGGACCAGGACCGCCTGGCTTCGCTCGGCATGCTGAGCGCCAGTGTCACGCACGAGCTGAACACGCCGCTCGCGGTCCTCGAAGGCTCAATCGAGAAGCTGATTGAAACGGTTGCCGACCCGGCGGCGCAGCAGCGGCTCGAACGCATGAAACGCGTCACCGGGCGGTTGCGCCGAATCAGCGAGAGCCTGCTCGATTTCGCCCGCGTGCCCCAGCGGGAGATGGAGCCCGTCCCGGTTCAGCGTATCGTGGCCGAGGCGTGGCTGCTGGTCAGCATCGATGAGAAGGCCGCCAGCGTGACCTTCCGCGATTACACTTCGGCGGATGACTTAGTAATAGGAGATGCGGACCGGTTAGTCCAGGTGTTCGTCAACTTACTCAGGAACGCGCTCGGCGCGGTAGGATCTTCGGGCACGATCGCGGTGCACTCGCGCCGTCTTTCCGGCGGCGGGAAGTGCTGGGTTGCGATCGACGTCGATGACGACGGTCCGGGCATTCCCGCGGACGTATTGCCGCAAATCTTCGAAGCATTTGTGACCAGCCGGCTCGATGCGCGGGGAACCGGCCTGGGTCTCACAGTCGCCCACGGCATCGTACAGCGGCACGGGGGCACGCTCGAGGCCGGCAACCGGCCGGGTGGCGGCGCGCGGCTCGAAGTCCGGCTGCCCGCGGCTACCGCGGCTCGAAATCAGGTGCGAGGCAAAGCATGAGTGAGGCCGGCATGACTGCGCTAATCGACATCGCGGTGCTCGACGACGACATCGACTTCCTCCATTACATCGAGGATTTTCTGAAGGACGAGGGCTGCTACGTGGTCCGTGCGTTCTCGCATCCGGACGACCTGTTTCTCGAAGCCGAACGCCGGCCGCCCGGCATCGTCCTGCTCGACATGAAAATGGGTGAATTCAAGGGCGAAAGAGTTCTCGAGCGGTTGCAGGCGCAACACCCGGGGATTTGCGTGATCGTCGTCACCGGCTACCCGTCGCTCGATGACATGCGAGCCACCTTCAAGTTGAAGGTGTTCGACTACCTGTCGAAGCCCTTCTCGCTCTCCCAGTTGCGGCAGACGCTCGAGAACGCGGTGGCGGCCTACGGACTCGGACGAACGCCGCAGGACCGGCTGCGCGAGCGGCTGGGGCACCGCATCAAGATGCTGCGGGTGGAGCGGAAGTGGTCGCTCAAGGACCTGGCCGGCGCGGCGAATCTGAGCGTGTCGCAGGTCAGCTCGATCGAGCGCGGGACGCACCTTCCGAGCATCGAGAGCTTTCTCGCCATCTGCCAGGCCTTCGACAAGCGGCCCTCCGAGCTGCTGGCGTCGATTGAGTTCTGAGGCGGCTCGGCAATCCGTACCTCTACCGCGTGGCGCTCCCGGCTCCGCTCGATACGCTACCATTGTTCCTACGAGAGTGATCGGCAGCCGGCAGACCCAGAATCCTCCGGCTGAAACATCCTGGACTCCGGTTCGCATTTACAAAAACTTACGCGCATGTCCGTAACGATCGGCCCCCTCTGTCGTCGATGCCATTGTAAAGCCGGGAACCCGTAAAATGAACGAAAAGCACGCGGGGAGGAGAGTGCGCTCTTGCGGGAAACAGAAGCGCTCCTGATTCTATTGGCGGTAACCGTGGGCCTGCGTGCGCAAAGCGGCTTTGTGCGGGCGGGCAATCAGCCCCTGCCGGGTGCGACCGTAACGGCGACGCAGGGATCTCAGAAAGTCGTGACCACGACGGACGAGAGCGGGCAATACGCTTTTCCCGCGCTGGGAGCCGGCACGTGGACGGTGGAAGTCCGGATGTTCGGCTTCGAGCCGGTGAAAAAAGAGATCAACTTCGAGCAAACCAAAACCGCGGATTTCAACTTGCAGTTGAGCCAATCCCCCATGGCCGGCCGGATTGCGCAGTTCGCAGGGGCGCGCGCCGGCGGGCAGCCGGAGAATCAGCTCGAAACGCAGCTTCAGAACGAGTTGAACGCCAGCGAGACTCCGCCAGCCGCTCCGGCTCCAGCCACCGGCCAGGAAGGCAACGAGGCATTTCTTGTATCGGGCAGTTTGAGCGGCGGGTTGAATCCGAACGCTCCGCCGGATTTTATAGGCATGCCCGGAGGCCCTGGTGGTTTCGGCCGTGACCAGTTCTCCGCCCAAGCGCCGAGCGCCCCGGGATTTGGTGGCGGCGGTCCCGGTCCCGGCGGACCTGGAGGCTTCGGCGGCGGCCGGGGCGGCGGCGGATTTGGCGGGCGCGGTCCGGGAGGATTTCGCGGGGCCCGTCAAGGCGCACAGTTTGGAAACCGCAGAGCCCCGAGTGCGATCCACGGCATGGCCTACTTCTCTCTGAACAATTCGTTGTTCAACGCGAAGCCCTTTTCGATCACCGGCCAGGACGTTGCTCAGCCCGCGTACGCCAACAGCCGCTTCGGCCTGATCCTGGGAGGACCGCTGGTGATTCCCAAAATCGTCAAGGACCCGTCCACCATGTTCTTTCTGAATTACACGGGCACGCGCGCCAGGAATCCGTACAGCGCCGTCGAGACCGTCCCAAGCGCGCTCGAACGCGTAGGGGATTTCTCCCAGCTTCCGGCGCAGCAGCGCGAGATCCTCGATGAGCAGTTTCCCAACAGCGTCGTTCCAAGTTCGCAAATCTCCTCCATCGCGCAAAGACTCCTCGGTTACGTCCCGCTTCCGAATCAGCCCGGCTTGGTAAATAACTATCAGTATCTAACCTCGGTAGCGCAGAATACGGACACCTTCAACGGACGCGTGATGCGCAACATCGACAAGGCAGACCGGCTCGCGTATCACCTGAGCTTCCAGCGCCGCGATAGCGACAACGCGCAGCCGTTCGGTTTCCTCGACACGCTGAGCGGATACGGCGTGACAACCGACCTCACCTGGACGCACAATTTCACGCCGCTCACGATCAGCAGCGCGAAGGTCACATTCAACCGCAACCGCAACGACACGACTCCGTTCTTCGCCTATAATGCGGCCGACAATCTGGGCATTCCGGGAGCTTCCACCAGTCCGATCAACTATGGGCCGCCGAACCTGAACTTCACCAACTTCGGCGCTTTGAGTGATGCGAGTCCCGCGCTGACCCGCAACCAGGGCCAGAGCCTCGGCGAGAACCTCGTCCTGTCGCGCGGCAAGCACTCCGTCACGCTCGGAGTGCAGTACACCCGCAGCGATCTGAACAGCCTCACCGATCCGAACGGCCGGGGCACTTTCAACTTCACCGGGCAGGCGACCGGCTTTGATTTCGCCGATTTCCTCCTGGGCCTGCCGCAATCGAGTTCGATCCGCTACGGTGATTCCAGCACCTACTTCTACCAGAACGCGTGGAACGGTTTTGCCGTCGATGACTGGAAGGTGACTACGAACCTGACTTTGAACCTCGGCCTGCGCTACGAGTATTTCTCTCCGTTTTACGAGAAGTACGGGAACATCGCCAACCTGGACATTTCCCCGGATTTCACGTCCGTGAACGTCGAAGTCCCCGCCTACGCAATTGTTCCGGCGGGTCCCGCCGTAACCCCCGTTTCCAGAAATCTTCCGCCGGGCCTGGTCTATCCCGACTACAAAGACTTCTCCCCGCGCGTGGGCCTGGCGTGGAAGGTGCCCGCGGGCAAGAGATCCACCATCGTCCGCGCGGGCTACGGAATTTACTACAACGGTCAGGCATACAACTCCTTTGCGAGCCTGCTTGCCCAGCAGCCTCCGTTTGCCACCGCCAGCAACGTGACCACGAGCGTGGGCAGCGTACTGCATCTCGCCGACGGCTTCCAATCGGGCACTCCGCAAGAAGTCACCAACACCTTCGCGGTGGATCCGCACTATCGCACGCCGTACGCCCAGACCTGGAATCTCAGCATCCAGCACGAGCTGCCGAAGGGCTTCTTCGTCGAGGTGGGTTACCTGGGCACGAAAGGCACGCGCCTCGATGTGCGCGACCTGCCGAATGAAGGTCCTCCGGGCAGCAGCCTCGGCCAGAAGTATCAGTTGGGCGACGCCGTGGGTTTCACCTACGATTCGTCGGTCGGCGATTCGACCTACAATGCGCTCCAGGTCCGGGCGCAGCAGCGCCTCCGAAGGGGCGTCTCCATGATTGCCACCTACACGTTCTCGAAGTCGATCGACGACTCGTCCACGTTCGGCGGCGTTGGCAACACCGTCGCGCAGAATTGGCTCGACCTCGCGGCGGAGCGCGGGCTGTCGAGCTTCGATCGCCGTGACGTGTTCAACCTGACCTGGGTGCTCACCTCGCCGGCCGGCCAGGCGGGATCGCATTTTGCTCCGGGCGGCCTGTCCGCACGCCTGCTGAAGGATTGGCAGCTCAGCGGCGGCATCACGGCCGATACCGGCACTCCGCTGACCGCGCGTGTGCTCGGCGCCGCGGCCCAGGGTGTCGCTCAAACGGGCGGCGTGGGTAGCGGACGCGCGGAAGCGACCGGCGCCAATCTCGCTTCGAGCACCGGGTTCTTCAATCTGGCTGCGTTCACGGTTCCTCCCCTCGGGGTATTCGGCGATGCGGGCCGCAATACGATACCGGGCCCCGGCCTTTTCTCCGTAAACGCCGCTTTCGGGCGCTCGCTCCAGTTCGGCGACTCGCGCCGCCGCCTGGAGCTGCGGTGCGAAGGCACGAATATTTTCAACACGGTGAGCTACACAAGCATTAACACCGTGGTGAACGCAACCAACTACGGCCTGCCGGTCTCCGCCGCTGCCATGCGAACCGTCAGCATCGTCATGAGGTTCCGGTTTTGAAAATCACGACTTTCGCTGCGCTATTCTCGCTGTTTGCGCCTGTGTTAGCGCCGCAGGGAACTCCGACTTTCTCGACGTCGCGAACCGAGGTGGTCGTCAATGTCTCGGTGCTCGACCGCGACGGCAAGCCGGTCGATAACCTCACCAAGGACGACTTCCTCCTCTACGAGGACGGCAAGCTCCAGAAGGTCCAGGGCTTCCGGCTGGAACGCCTGGAGAACAAGGAGTTGCCGCCGCCCGGACTGATCACGCGCGAGGCCGCTTCGCCGGCCGAGATGCCCAAGCCGGCCGCCCAGGCTCCTGAAGAGCCTCCGCCGTCGAGGTTTCAGGACCGCCGGTTGATCGTGATGCTCTTCGACTTCTCGTCGATGCAGCCGCCCGAGCAGATCCGCGCCGTGGAGGCCGCCACCAAGTTTCTCCGCACGCAAATGACGGCCAGCGACATGGTATCCGTCATGGTCTACGGAACCACCCTCAAGACCGTCCAGGATTTCACGGACGACCGCGATCTTCTGATCTCCACCATCCGCGGCTTCCACGTCGGCGAAGCGAGCGAGCTTGCGTCGCTGGCCGACACCGGCGCTGATGCGGAGGACCAGAGCGGGATGTACGTGGCCGACGAAACCGAGTTCAACATTTTCAATACCGACCTCAAGCTGGCCGCGCTCCAGGACGCCGCCCGCCGTCTGGCGCCCTATCCGCAAAAGAAAGCGCTGGTCTATATCTCCTCGGGCGTGCCGAAGACGGGAGTGGACAACCAGTCCCAGCTTCTGGCCACCATCAACACCGCGGTGCGGTCCAACGTCGCGTTCTATCCGATCGACGCGCGGGGTGCGATCGCCAGCGCGCCGGGAGGCGATGCGTCGCAAGCCGGTGCGGTCGGGTCCAATCTCTATAGCGGCGCCGGTCAGTCATCCGTGCGCAACAGCCTGCACGACACGCAGGAAACCCTGTTTTCGCTGGCGGCGGACACCGGCGGCAAGGCGCTCCTCGACTCCAACGATCTCACGCTCGGCATCACCCAGATCCAGAAGGATATGTCCAGCTACTACTCGCTCACCTACGCCAGCTCGAACGACTCCCAGGATGGCCGCTACCGGCGCATCCAGGTAAAGCTCGCGCCCCGGGTCGCCGCCATGAAGCTGAAGCTCGACTACCGCCAGGGCTACTTCGGGCCGACGACCTTCGCCAAAATGCACGGGGCCGACAAGGACGCTCTGCTCCAGCAAGCCCTGGCGAGCGAGAATCCGGTCACGGATCTGCCCATGGCCGTCGAGGTCGACTACTTCCGGCTCGCCAAGGCGAAGTACTTCGTGCCGGTCTCGGTCCGGATTCCCGGCTCCGCCCTCTCGTTCCGCAACAAAGGCTCGAAAGCCGCGACCGAGGTCGATTTCATCGGCGAGGTGCGCGAGCTGCACGGGCGCGTGGCCTCACTGGTCCGCGACACCATCCCGCTGAAGCTGGACGAAACCACCGCCGGCAAGGTCATCCAGAAGAGCGTGCAATACGAGACCGGCTTCACCCTCGAGCCCGGAAAATATACGCTGCGCTTCGTAGCGCGGGAGAACGGCGAAGGCAAAACCGGCACGTTCGAAACGCCGTTCACCATTCCCGATCTCGCCTCGGGCAGCGCGCTCCGGCTGAGCTCGCTGGTCTTAAGCAATCAGCGGCAGCCCGCGGGACAGCAGATCGCCGGCGTGAAGGCCGACAAGAAGCTGACCGCGGAGAACCCGCTGGTGGATGGCTCCGGCGAGACGATTCTACCAGACGTGACGCGTGCTTTCCGTCCCGGTCAGGAACTCTACGCGTATCTGGAGGTCTACGATCCCACGATTCCCGAGAACATGGCGCAGAATTTCCACGTGGCGAGCGTCGTCGCGAGCCTTGCCTTGTATCAGGGAGGGCAGAAGATCATGGAGACCGAGCCCCTCCGCGTGAATCGCCTGAACCCCAAACGCGACAACGTTCTTTCACTCCTCCTGAGAGTTTCGTTGAAGGATCTGAAGCCCGGTCAATACACTTGCCAGGTCAACGTGATCGACGAGCTCGGCCGCAAGTTCGCCTTCCCGCGCGCGTCCCTGGCCGTGCTGGTTCCGGCCTGAAATCGAAGTTCGCCCCGCTTTGCTATGGCTGGAGCGTCAGGGTGACCTTTCCGGCGGGACCGGCGTAGATCAGCTCGACCGAATCGATGCTCTGGGTCTTGCCTCGGTACCGGAAGAAAATCACCCCTGCCTGGGGCAGCGGGCGGTCACCCTCCGGAAGCGAGGCCTTCTGAACGCGCTGCGCCCAGGCGCGCTGTAGCTCTATAGGAATCTTGACCGGCGGGGGCGGTTCGCTGAGCGGAACCACGTCACCCTGGCCGCCGCCGCCTGTCTTCAAGCTGCTTTTCGACGACTTCGCTTCCTTCTCTTCCTCCGTAACAGGCGGGTTCCACTCAGGATCCTTCACGGACCCGACCACCAACCCGTATGGCTGGCTGGGCAGGGGCTTCTTCTTTCCGTTAATGCGGAGCGAAAAATCGCCGGGGGATAGTCTGATCCGCGCGTTTGGCGGGCCGAACAACCCCGTTTCGACCGCCACATAGTCTTCCGTGGAGAGCGGCCCTTCAAACGTAGGGACCCCATGTCCGGTGAACTCGGCCGCAACCGTCACCGTGCCCGCCTGGACGTGAGCCTGATAATCCGCCGGGGTAGCTCTAGGCGGCAGGCCCTTCATTTCGCTGGGCGCTTCGTTGCTCTGCGGCTTCTGCCCCTGTAGGCACAGGCAGATGGCTGCGCCCAGCGCACCAGTCCTCAATACATGGAAAAGTTGCATTCCAGCTAATCACGCTACCACATTCGGGGCCCTGGTTGGCGGCATTGACGGACGAGGCATCTAGCCCCGATTTGCGTGAGCCAGCTTGCTCAAACGCGGGCAAACACCAGCCCAGTACGTCCTGCGGACTCAGTACCATACCGGTACTATCCTCGATGGACCTTGCTAATGTACCCCCTCGACCCATAAGCTGGACACAGTCAAGGAGACGGGGATCGCTTATGCTTCAGGTTGGCCTGTTTACGGACGAGCCTGTGCTCGCAACGGGGCTCGCGTCCGTCATATCGTCCGCACCTGGGTTCCGAGTCGCCGCTGTTTACCGCACCACGGCCGAATTAACGGGGGCGGTGCCCGGAGTCAAACACGACGTCACGCTGATCGATTTGACTCCCGACGTGACGTTTAGCGTCCTGACACAGGTGTCGCGCGCCATGCCCGGCTGTCCGATCGTCCTCTGGGTAAGGGACATCTCTCCCGAGCTCGCGCACCAGGCGATACAACTCGGCGTCCGCGGCATCTTGCGAAAGGCGCTTTCCCCCGGCCTGCTCGTCAAGTGCCTGACCAACGTCTGCGCGGGCGAGCTGTGGCTGGACAAGGGCCTGACCGCGAACATGCTCACGGCCAGGATGATTCCCCTCACCCGGCGTGAGGGCCAGTTGGTCATGCTGCTTTCCCAGGGGTTGAAGAACAAGGAAATCGGCGCGGCATTGTCGATCTCGGAAGGCACCGTGAAGGTCTATCTCTCACGCCTTTTTCAGAAGGTCGGCGCCAAGGACCGCTTCGAACTGGCGCTCTACGGGCTGCGCAACTTCCGCAACATGGGCAGCGTGCCCGCCGCTGCCGATATACCGGCGCAGCCACTGATGATGAGCAGTGTGAAGAGCCTTGCGTACGCCCGGATCTGAGCGGATCCGTCCTGAATCCCGGACACAATCGGCGCTCCGCCGCACCGTTGGGAGGCTTGAAGAGATACCCTGAGGTCCATGGGCAACCGGACCCCGGGAATTTCCCGCCTGACGATCGCGGCCATGTGGCTGGCGGCCGCCGCGACGGCGATTTGCGCCCCCCGTTCTTCCCTCGATCTCCATGGCATGTGGCAGTTCCGCACGGACGCCCAGCCGGATTTCAACACTTCCATCACCGTGCCCGCCTGCTGGCAGGCGCAGGGCATTGGCCAGCCGTCGGGAATCCTCAGGCACCACTACGCCGGAGTTGCCTGGTACCGCAGAACCGTCACGGTGCCGGCGGATTGGAAAGGCCGCCGGATCACTCTCAAAATCGGCGGGGCGTTGCGCGATGTCGAACTGTCCGTGAACGGAGTGCCTTCCGGCCGGCACAGCGGCATGAGCGCGCCCTTCGCATTCGATGTGACCGGCGCGGTCCGCCCCGGCGGGGACAACGTGTTCCTGCTGCGGGTCTCCATTCCCAAAGGGTCGCCCGAAACCACCTCGCCGGACGTGCAAACCGGGGCCGAGCCCACCGGCATGCTGAACTACATCGGCAACTGGGGCGGCCTCTATGGCAACGTGTCGCTCGAAGCCAGGCCGCCCACCTGGATTGACGACGTCACGGTCACTCCCGACGTCACCCGCCTGACGGCGCGCTTTCGGGTCGCCGTCCGCAGCGGCGAGCCCGCTCCGGCGGGTGCCGCGATGCTGCGTGTGTCCATCGATCGCGACGGCGGCAATTACGAAGGCGCGGCTCCCCTCGAGATCCGCCCCGGCGCGCCCATCGAGCGGGAGATCGAGGTGAAAATGCCCGGTGCGCGGCTGTGGTCGCCCGGCGACCCGTTCCTCTACACGGCGCGAATCACGCTGGAACTCAAAGGCGCCGGCCCTGACCGCGTCCCCGAGCGGTTCGGAATGCGGCAGATCGCGGCGCGCGGAGACATCCTCCTGCTGAACGGAAAGCCGCTCTATCTCCGCGGCTTCGGCGACGACAATATCGAGGTCCTGACCGGCACGCCCCCGGCGTCCAAGGAAACCTACCTGCACCGCCTGCGACTCGCCAAAAGCTTCGGCTTCAACGCGGTCCGGTTCCATTCCATGACTCCGCCGCCGGAATACTTCGAAGCGGCCGACGAAACTGGGATCCTCGTCATGGCCGAGCTTCCGGCCGCCTACACCATGTATTTCCTTCCGCACAAGGACTTCCTTCGCAACGAGCTGATCTCCGTCCTCCGCGCGCACCGTAACCATCCCTCCTTCGTCTCGATCGCCTTCGGAAACGAGCTCAACCCGGATTGGATCAAGGACGAGAGCCAGCGCAAGCAGTTCTTCGACACCATCGCGGAGTTTTACCATCTGGCCAAGACCCTCGACCCCACGCGAATCGTGATGTCGAACGACGGAATCCTGGTGCGCCCGACCGACATGGTGAGCATCTCCGGGGTCCCGCCAGGAGATGTCCCCACCGTGCGCCACGAGTTCGGAAACTACTACTGCTCGCTGCCGGACATCTCGCTGATCGATAAGTTCATTGGAGTCATAGATCCCGTATGGCTCAAGGCGAAAAAGCGCTGGGTGGAGCAGAACGGCCTGGCGGAGCAGTATCCCGCCTATGTCGCCAATTCCGCAAGACTCCAGCAGATCGGACGCAAGTACGAGATCGAGAAGGTCCGCCGGGATGGCCGGGTCAGCGGCTACGACTACTGGCTGATCGTGGACTATCCGGGTGGCACGGGCGAGGGCGACTCCTGGGAAGAGGGTTGGTTCGACTATTTCTGGACGCCCAAAGGGATACGCCCCGAAGAGGGCCGCGAGCTGAATAGCGCAGTCCTGCCGATGATCGGCGCCGGCCTGGGCGGCCGCACCATGTGGGCGGATACCGGCGCCTCCGTCGGTGTGCTGGTCTCGAACTACGGCGGCGAGGACATCCAAAACGGGACGCTCACCTGGCAGGTCACCTCCGAAGGCCGCGTGCTCCGAAGCTCCACGATCAATGGACTCAACCTCCCGCTTGGAAAGGTTTCCCGCGCCGGAGAGATCGAGGTTCGCAATCTGCCCGACGATCAGGCGCGTCAAATGGAGTTGGCTGTCGAGTTGCATTCTGGCGGCGCGGTTTACACCAACCGCTGGAACTTCTGGTCTTTCCCGCGGCAGGCGCTGCTACGGCAAGCCGGGCAGCCGGTGTTCTCGACGGTGAAATCGGCCGCGATCGAGCGCCTGTATCCGTTCGTCACTCACGGCGGCCACGACTGGAACCCGGCGAGCCTGCTGATCACCTCCGAGCTGGACCGGGACGCGATCGGCTTTGTCGCCTCCGGCGGAGCGGCGCTGCTTCTGGCCGGTAAGGATTCGCTTGCGACGGAGCGTGAAGTCAGCTTTTTGCCCCCCCGCGGCGGCGCGATTGGAACCATGATCCAGGATCACCCGGCCCTCCGCGGCTTCCCGCACGGCCCGTTCTGCGACCTCCAATTCTTCAATCTGATGGAAGGAAGCGGAGCCGTTTCGCTCGAGAGCCTGGGCCAGGGCGCGGCGCCTATCATCGGAGCCGTAAGGACCGCCAACGGCTGGCTGAGCGAGACCAAGGATCTCGCGCGAGTGGCGCAACTGTTCGAAGTTCGCGCCGGCCGCGGCAGGCTCCTCGCCACCACGTTGCGCGTCCGCGAAAACTTCGACGAGGCCTATCCCGAGACAATCTACTTTTTTGACCGCCTGCTCCGCTACGCGCTCTCGGCGGACTTCAATCCCAGGGCAGAAATCAGCAAAGAACAATTGACCAAACTTGCGAGGCAATGACGATGAAGCAATGCTTTCTGGTGTGCGCCGTGGCGCTGATGCTCGCGGCCGGTTGCGGCCGGCCGGCAGGAACCGCCGCGAACGGCCCCCGCGATCCCCGGGCTGTCGAACTGGCCAAGGAGGTACACAACCTCGGCTGGATCGTTTATGGCGCCCGCACCGAGAAAGGCGATTGGGACCTGTTCATGATGCGTCCGGACGGCTCCGACCGCCGCGATATCACCAATACGCCGGACTACAACGAGGCCGCCGCGCGCTTCTCGCCGGATGGCGGCAAGCTGCTCTACCGTCGCCTGGCGAAGGGCCAGACCGTCGACGGCAATCGCTACGGCCTGCAGGGCGAGCTGGTCATCGCCAACGCCGACGGCAGCAATCCGCAGGTGTTCGGGAAAGAGGGCGAGTATCCTTGGGCCTCCTGGGGTCCGGACGGCGCCCAATTCGCGTGCCTCGCGCCGTCGGGTATTTTCTTCGTCGACATTGCCACGCACAAAGTGGTCCGTACGCTCGACCGCAAGGGCATCTTCCAGCAACTGAGCTGGTCGCCGGATGGCAAGTCGCTCGCGGGAGTCGCCAACGTCGGCGAGGTGTGGACCATCGTTCGGATGGACGCCGCCACGGGCGAGCTGAACCCGGTGCATGAATATCAGAACTGCACGCCGCACTGGTTCCCGGACTCGCGCCGCCTGCTGTTCTCCTACCGCCCGTCCGGCCAGGAAAACGAGAACAACGGAGCCGGCTGGTCGCAGTTGATGATGGCCGACGCCGACGGCAAGAACGTCGGCCTGGTCTACGGCGAAGACGGCGTACACATCTACGGCAACATCATTTCACCCGACGCGAGATATGCCCTCTTCACCCGCAGCGTCGAAGAAGACGGCGACCCGCACCACGCCGGCTCTCCGATGGCGATTATGCGGCTGAGCGACGCGCCCACGATCGGTGGAGCAAGCCCCACGCTCCGCAAGCGCTATCCGCGGGCCAACAACGGCGTTCTTCTGGATCTCCCGAAAGGCTGGAAGCCTCACTGGGGAATGCCCAAGTTCACCTCCAACTGAGGGCTTGATATACTTGACTCACCAACTACTCGACTAGGTCTTTGACCGTGAACTCCGTTTCTTTACGGTAGCGGCATCTACCTGTAACTGAGCCGCGACCGTAAGGGAGCGGTAGCAACGCATCACGCGGTCGAGGTACTAGAAGTGGCGGAATGTCGATCCCCGAGCAGGTGGCGGATTTCCTGCGGCGAAACAAGCCGCACTCATACTGCGACGACTGTCTTAAAGAGCTTCTTGACCTTGCCAGAAGACAAGAAGTTCAACAAGCTACCAAGCCACTCGGTGCTAGTGGCGCATTTACCCGTCAGCAAGGCCGCTGCTTCCATGGCGGGGAGGAAGGGAAGCTCGTCATCCGACCCAATTAGTGTAGTGTCAACGAACAGATCGAATCCCGCAGTTCCACTCCAAGATCGGCGTTCCCCGGTGTTGATCGGCGGCTGAAAACAATTCTAGGGGGTGGTCGTTTAGGCTGGCACATAGACATTGGCCGCTGATACACACCGAGAAACGCCGATCTTTCGATTCGCTGACTGAGCGCTTGCTCGGAGCACCGCGGACCTCTTCTGGCAGCGGCACATCCTGCCAGCCGTCCGTGCCGAAGCGGACGTCGCGCTCGACGAACTCCCAGATCACCACCCTCTTACCTTCCAGCAGCTCGGGCCGGCGGGAGAGTTGCTGCCGCACCAGCGTGGAGGCGCCGCCGTCGTTCACGATCGAAGCCAGCGGCGCGCCCAGCTTCCGCGCCAGGTGCGCGATGAATCCCGCGGCCATCGGTTCGTCCGTCTGGTACATGCGCAGGAAGCTATCGCCCAGGATCAGGACGGGCGAGTGCGGGTCGTCTTTGTAGCGCTCGCCGGAGTCCGCGCGGACCACTTGCTCGCACCAGACCTGCTCGACCGGAAAGCTGCTCTCGAGGCGCGGCACGTCCATCATGCGGATCACATCCCCGCGCCGGCGGATAGAGACCGGCTTCTCGGCGTAGCCTGTCGAACCGCCTTCGAACCAGCCCAACGCGTGGATCCTCGCGGCGACCAGTTCCGCCGCCCGGCGCGCTGTGTCGCCGGACCAGTGGGTGTCGTGCTCCAGATAGAGCGGCGCCGCCGCCCCTCCGTCCCGGCGCCAGCTCACGAAAGCGTCGAGCAGGTCGATCGTCTCCACCCCGCTTCGCCGCAGGCGCGCGATCAAATCGCTGGTGTGCCACGAGACCGATCCGTCCGCGAAGTCCGCCCGCCCGGTAATGCGATCCGGGTAGATGCTGGGCTTGCCGGGAACGGGCATGACCATCAATCGAATCCCGCGCCGCGCAAGCTGGCCGCGGAACGTGATGATGGCCGGAAGCGCATCGTCCGGCGCGGGCTCGACCAGGTAGCGCACGTCGGGCTTGTAAAACAGCCAGCCGCCGCGGCCCAGAACGGCCTTGTCACCGGGGTCCCGTAGCGCCTCGTACCAGAGATACTGCGTCCACGGCCGCACGAATCGGTTGAGAACGGAAGCGCGCTCCAGCGCCCGCTCGAACGACCTCAAGTTGGCCGAGGTCGGCCTCTGGGTGAAGACGTCGAGGAATTGCGGACGGTCGCCGCGGTACAGCTCAATCGCGGTCTGCGTGACCGGCACGGCGTAGATCACCGCCAGGAAGAATCCGATGAGGTAGGGGCGGTAGGAGCGCATGGGATCTCTAAAACTGGAAATACAAGAACGGGTTGAAGGATTGCGTCAGCATCGCGGCGATCGAGAGCAAAAAGAGCGGCGCCAGCGCAAATGCCTTCGGCCAGTTAAGCTCGGCGACCCAATCGTATACCTCAATGCGCCGGAACGATACCGCCGCTGAGATCGCCAGAATCGTCAAATGATACGGCGTGTAAATCTCGGACCCGAGCAGGACCGAAGACCTCGCGGCCGCGGTCAGTCCGAACATCGATCCCAGATAGGACAGTGCATGGGAGATGTCCGGCGACCGGAACAGCACCCAGGAAATCAGCACCAGCACGAACGTAACGGCCACGCGCCCCGGCCGCGGCAGCCACGCGTAAACCGTCTTCTTCCCGCGCCAGCGCTCGAATGCCAGCAGCAGGCCGTGGTAGGCGCCCCACATCAGGAATGTCCAGTTCGCGCCGTGCCAGAACCCGCCGAGCAGCATCACGATGGTGAGGTTGACATAGGTCCGGCGCGCCCCCTTATGGTTTCCGCCCAGCGGAATATACAGGTAGTCCCGCAGCCAGGTCGAAAGCGAGATGTGCCAGCGGCGCCAGAACTCGGTGATCCCTTCGGAAAGATACGGCGTGGCGAAATTCTTCGGGATGATGAAGCCGAACATCCGCGCCAGGCCGATCGCCATGTCCGAATAACCGGAAAAATCGAAGTAAATCTGGAAGGCGTACGCGATCACGCCCACCCACGCGTCCACTGCCAGCGGCGCACTGGCGTTGAACACGGAATCGGCGACCGCGCCCATGGGATTCGCCAGCAGGATCTTCTTCGAGAAGCCGAGCACCAGCAAAGCCACGCCCTCGGCGAATTTCTCCGCCGTGTGGTCGCGCTTCGCAATCTGGCCGGCAATGACGTTGTAGCGCACGATAGGGCCCGCCACCAGGTGCGGAAACAGGCTGATGAAGCAGGCCAGATCCGAGAAAGACCGGGCGGGCTTCACGATCCCGCGGTAGACATCGATCGTGTAGCTCATGCTCTCGAACGTGTAGAACGAGATGCCGATCGGCAGCGCCACCTGAAGCACGGGCAGCAACCCGGCGCCCGCGCCGAACATATCCAGTAGCCGGTTCAGGTTCTGCGCCGTAAAGGTGTAGTACTTGAAGAACGCCAGCAACCCGAGGTCGCCCGTGATCGCGGCAATGAGGGCGATCCGCCGCCTGCGCGCGCTCGCTCCGGGCGCCGAGATGATCCCGCCGCAAGTGTAGTCGAGAACCGTCGAGAACATCATCAACAGCACGAACCACGGCTGCCACCACCCATAGAACACATAACTGGCGAGAGTGAGAAAAACGTTCCGGCGCCACGGCAGCACGTAGTAGATCGCGAGCACCACCGGCAGGAAGTAGAACAGGAAAATATGAGAACTGAAGACCACTCTACCGCGCCTCGAGGTTCGTCCACCGAGCCCAGTAGCGGACGCCCTTCTGGCTGAAGTACTTGTCAATCACCCCGCCCATCCAAAACTGATCGAGCGGGGCTTCAAGCGCCATGCGGTGCGTATCGCCCGCGCGGAACCGTTCGAGATGCCCGCCAACTTTGCCGGAAAACTCGTCCTGGACGCTCTGGCGCGGCTTCAGGGGATTGTAATGCGCCACGAAAATCACGTCGCCCTCGATCTTCCCGCGATGCACCGCCAGGACCCGGTATTTCAGCACGTACGCGTAGTTATAAAGATCGTTGGGCGGGAATTGGCTCGGGATCTCAAGCAGTTTGGCCGACACCTCCGCCGTGCCCAGGGTAGTGACCTCCCGATCCACCGTCACCGCGGGCTTCGAGGCGCAGGAAACCAGGCCCATCGCACCCGCAAGCACACAGATCGCCAAACTTTCACGCATGTCTTGTTATTGTCCCGGTCGCGGCCGCAAGGGGTCAAGCGAGCGGAGCGCCTGCTGTCCGATTAGCCGGACATTCCCGGCAGGCGCCGCGCGCTTGTGACCAACCACTCGCTTGCGCGTGCTACATTGTCAGGGAACCCGGCGGTAAGGACATGCTCGTAGATTGTCACACCCATCTGTTCTCGTATCCCGGCCATCTTTCCGATGAATTCGTCAACGAGGCCAACGCCCGGTCCCGCGGGCACGCGCTCGACCTCGATATCCCGCCCGAGAAGCACTTCCAGGCCATGCAGGGCGTCGATAAAGCCATTGTGTTCGGCATGCGCGCCTTCCACTCCGGCTTGTGGACGCCCAACGAGTTCATCGCCGATTACGCCTCGCGGCATCCCGATAAGATCATCGGCTTCGGCGCAGTCGATCCCAACGTGGACAACGTGCGCGAAACGCTGGAAAATGTCGTGCGCCTCGGCCTTCGGGGAGTCAAGCTGGGGCCGATCTATCAGAACATCCATCCCACCGACCCGCGCATGATGGAGGTCTACGAGTTCTGCCAGGCGCACCGGCTCCCCATTCTGATCCATCAGGGCACCACGTTCGTCCGGACCGGCCCGCTAAAATTCGCGCTGCCCATTCTGCTCGAGGACGTCGCTATCGCATTCCCCGATCTCAGGATGGTCATCGCGCACCTGGGCCATCCGTGGATCTCCGAGACACTGGTGCTGATCCGCAAGCATCCGCACCTCTATTCGGACATCTCGGCGCTGCACTACCGGCCCTGGCAGTTCTACAACGGCCTGATTACGGCCCAGGAGTACGGCGTGCTCGACAAGCTCCTGTTTGGCTCCGACTACCCGTTCACCACCTCCGAGGCCCAGATCGACGGCCTGCGCAATATCAACCGCATCACCGAAGGCACCGGCATGCCGCGGCTGACAAGCGACGAAATCGAGCGCCTGATCTACAGCCCTACGCTCGCCTGCCTCGGATTGGAGGCCGCGTGAAGATCACCGATGTCGAAGTCCTCGTGCTCGAGGCGCCGGGCAGTTACGGGGTGTCCGACACCACCAAGGAGGCCCACGGCATCAAGCACCTCGGCGTCGTGCGCGTAAAGACCGACGCGGGCATCACCGGCTACGCCGACCTTGAAACCCAGCCGCACGTCGCGCGCGCCATCGTCAACGCGCCGGCCGAGGGCGCCGCGTCCGGATTCCACGGCCTGCGGGCGGTCCTCCTGGGCGAGGATCCCTTCGAGGTCGAGCGCCTCTGGCACAAGATGTACATGGCCTCGGTCTATTACGGCCGGCGCGGCGCCGCGATTCAGGTCATTTCCGGGATCGACATCGCCCTGTGGGACATCATCGGCAAGCGCATCGGCGAGCCCGTCTACAAGCTGCTCGGCGCGGGCTTCCGCGATAAAGTGCGCCCTTACGCCAGCACGCTGTTCCGTTCCCAACCCGCCGCGATGGAAGAGGCCTGCCGCGGATACCTGGAGCAGGGTTTCACCGCCGTCAAATTCGGCTGGGGCGTTTTCGGCCAGGACCCCGAGCGGGACGTCTGCCTGGTGGCGGCCGCCCGCCGCGCCCTGGGCGAACGCGCCGATCTGCTGATCGATACCGGCTGGTACGTTCACCGCACCGCCAAGGAGGCCATCCGGATGGTGCGCAGCCTCGAACCGTACAAGCCCTTCTTCGTCGAGGAGCCGCTCTCGCCGGAAGACTATGACGGCTACGCGCAGCTCTCGGGCGCGGTCGACACCCTGATTGCCTGCGGCGAGCAGGAAGCCACCGAATGGGGCTTCCGCACGCTGATCGAGCGCGGCCAGGTGGACATTGTCCAGCCCGACCTCTCGCGTTGCGGCGGGTTCACCATCGCGCGCAAGATCGTCCACATGGCGCAATTGCACAACCGCTTGTGCATCCCGCATTCCTGGCTCTCCGACCTGCTCACGGCGGCTTCGCTGCATCTGAATGCGTTCATGCAGCGCTCGGTGTTCCAGGAATTCAATGTCACCAGCGGCCCGCTCAGCCGCGAAATGTGCAAGAATCCGATACGCATCGAGAACGGATACCTGCGCGTCCCGCGAGGGCCGGGCCTGGGCGTCGAAGTGGATGAAGCGGTAATTGAAAAGTACCGGGTGGAGTGACTCACATGGACAGGCTCAAAGACAAGATCGCAATCGTAACCGGCGCAGCCAATGGAATCGGCAAGGCCATCAGCGAATTATTCGCCGAGGAGGGCGCCTGGGTCCTGGTCGCCGATATTGAAGATGAGCCGGGCCAGGAGACCGTAGCCGCCATCCGCGCCAAAGGCGGAAAGGCGGAGTACTGCCACGCCGATGTCTCGCGCCAGGAAGACGTGAAGCGCGCCGTCGAAATGGCGGCCGCTCAGAACGGCCGGATCGACGTCCTGGTCAACAACGCCGCCTACCTTGCCGAAGATTTCCATGGCGCCCTCGACAGCACGGATGAGGAGTGGCGCAAGTGCATCGACGTAGCCTTGATGGGCACGCACTATTTCACCCAGGCGGTGCTGCCCTACATGATCGCCCAGAAAAAGGGATCGATCGTCACGGTGGCCTCCATCCAGGGCATGGAAGGCATGATGACGTCGGTCGCCTACACGGCCACCAAGTCGGCGCTGCTCGGCTACACCATGAGCGTCTCGTACGACTACGGGCTGCACAACGTCCGGATCAACTCCCTGTGCCCTGGGCCGATCCAAACCCGGCAGGGACCCGAGGTCGGCGGCTCGCACTACCAGTGGCAATGCGATCAGACGACGTTGGGACGCGTCGGCTACCCGAGAGAAGTCGCCTGGGCCGCGCTATTCCTCGCCTCCGACGAGGCGTCCTACGTGCAAGGGATCATTCTGCCCGTCGACGGAGGCTGGACCTCCAGCTCCGGCCGCAAAACCTCCTGAAGCCGGGCCGCGGAACCATGGGGGCTCGGCGACGGGCGTTCTGTTCAGCCATGCATCGGTTCAGACGACCGAGCGCTATCTCGGCTGCAACGCAGCAATTCCGGCATGCAGCCAACGGCAACCCCGGCCTGGAGGACCCCTGCGCCATCCCATAATGGGACTTCCGGAAATTATGCAGTTTGGCCCGATGCCGGCCAACCGCGGCCCGGCCAACTTCCGGATTGCGCGTGATCCAGGCATGATGGCGAAGCGACCGTTTCCGGTAACACCATATCAACCACAATGGGCGTGTCTTCGGGGCCGAGCTACATCCGGCCCCACATCACCGATATGTCGTCACCGCTCCGCCTGGTGGCGGGTACGGCAGCCCGAATTGCTGCCTCAGCCGAAGGCGTAGCCGGAACGATCCGGCAAGAGTCAAATCGCACACCGCTGAAGTATAGAAACCTTTCCCCTGCTCTCGGGAGTGCAGGGAGAACGGGGTTTGCTATGTTTCCCGTGGGCGAGAGCGGCCACGGGATAGCCTGTCTATAGCGCATGCCCGTCCAGGGCCCTACGGGGTGACCAAGGATGACTTCCTTCAGCCGATAATCCGTAACGATCTCATGAGAGCGGTCGCCCTCCTCGTTGACCTCTACGTTTCTCGAACTCACGACTTCCAGAAGCGCGACGTTCAGATCTGGCAGAGATCGGACTCGTCCGGCGAGAATCCTGTCGGGACACGGGTTTATAGGAGTAAGACGCGCAGTGGTCGCGGCCGATATTTCCTGCCTGTCCTTCCAGAGAAGTGGGACGACCTGCCGGACCGAGTCGCACCCACAAAGATTCCAGAAGCAACTCAGATCGACTTGAACCGCATGCGAGACCTTCTCGCGGGGTGCGTCGGCCGTATAGGCAACGCCGATGGAGGCATCGGCGCCGGCCATGTTTGAGAATTCGCCCGCAACGAATCCAAATCGATACTCGGGACTCCCGTCATCGGCGCTGCTCACTGGCACGGGAAGGCCACGGTCCCTCCAAAACCCGTGGGCGCTGCGCGCGACCACGAGGTAGCTCCTCGGCCAGCCCAGGAAGACATCTGGCTCCAGGCCGTACCAAGTGCGTGACACAGTTCCGTCCAGAACCGTCACAGAAGCGGCAAAGGCCAAGTGGCGCCAGCCCAGAACGTACGCGGTCTTGAGCGGCAAATTCAGGCAGCCCCATTTGTCTCTTATAGGGATGTCCGAGGGTGCGGGCCAAAGCGAGGAAAGGACGTTGGGCACCCATTTCATCCACCTGTCATCCTCGTTCGAGATGCTCACTCGATAGTATCGCTGCACGTGCGCACCCATGCGGCCCTCATGAGGATCTCGGACCAGGTACGGAACGGTTTTCAAGAGTTGTTCCTCAGAGGTTGCGTCTACGCGTAGCTGCCCCAGCCCGGACAGCACGGCCTGGATCCTCCTGGTGAGTAAATAGGAACGAACACGGATGCCGCCCGAGAAGACCACGAGCAGAAGCAGCAATGCGAGATAAGACCGGCGGGCACGACGGCCCGTGGCATGTCGGCAGAGTGTCGTCGTCCATGAAAACCACGTCCGGAGAATCATATACGGCCCGACCCTGTTTTCCGAGAATGACCCATACGCCACATTAGACACCGCAACACGCCGCGGCGAATACTATCTTCGGTAAGTAACGGTGAATGGCGAGAGCGGGGCGATGGTCTCGCAACGTAATGCTCGGGAACCGCGTCGCGGACGAAAGAACTGGGGTTCCTCAGAGAACAGCCGAGCGGTCAGACGGCGGCTCACACTACCAGTGGCAATGCGATCAGACGACCCTGGGCCGGGTCGGCTACCCGAAAGAAGTCGCTTGGGCCGCGCTGTTCCTCGCCTCCGACGAGGCGTCCTACGTGCAAGGGATCATTTTGCCCGTCGACGGAGGCTGGACCTCCAGTTCCGGCCGCAAAACCGCATAGAAGCCGGGCCGCCGAACCGATCCCTGCCGGACCCCGTCTACGCCGCGCGCGCCCTGCGAAGCTGGACGGCCGGCCCATTTATGCGAGAGCTGCGCTTCTGCCGATGGAGTTGAACCTCCACGGCAACGAAAATGGCGAACGTTGCTATGACAAGCAGTGCGACCACTTTACTTTCTCCCTCTGGGGCGGTGAACTGCGCAACGCGAGATATACCGTGGCGGCCCGCAATCGTACTTGAACGCAGCGCAAGGGAAGCTGGTACTCAAGTGCCAGCGTCTCGACCGTCTTCCCGGACAAGTACCCACGGTACAATTCAATTGCCAAAGGTTGGATCACGGCACCCGCCTCTCCTCGTTGCTGCTCTTTCCCGCGGCGCAGTATAAAGAAACGTTAACCTAACTTGCCGTGCGTGTCAAGCACAACCTTTACCCAACGGCAAGTCCCCTGTTATGTTGATAATAGGGGAGCCTCAAAAGGCGGATATGACTTCACGGCTCCGTGTTGGTGTCGTTGGCGTGGGCATGGCGGGCAATTTTCACGTCGATTGCCTGCGCCACATTTCCGGCGTTCGAGTGGAAATCGCGGGCGTGACCTCGCTCCGGCCCCAGAGCCGCAAAGCTTTCGGGGAATCGTGCGGGATTCCGGTTTACGATTCCATCGAGGAGCTGCTCGAACACGTGGACCTGCTGGATATCTGTTCCCCGCCCTACGCCCATAAAGACGGTATCCTCGCCGCGGCCAGGGCGGGCAAGCACATCCTCGTCGAGAAACCGCTGACCGGCTTTTTCGGCCCGGATGAAGACCGGAGCTTTCGCGGAGACAAGTACTCCAAGGAGCGCATGCTCGAGACCGTGATGGAGAGCTTGAACGAAATCGCCGCGGCAGCGCTGAATTCCGGAAAGCTCTTCGGCTACGCGGAGAATTTCGTCTACGCGCCCTCGGTCCAGAAGGAGCGCGAAGTCGTGGAGAAATCCGGCGCGCAGATCCTGCGCATGCTTGGGGAGGAGTCGCACAAGGGTTCGGCGTCCCCGGTTTACGGCGTCTGGCGATTTGGCGGCGGTGGTTCTCTCATCGGCAAGGGATGTCACCCGCTCACGGCGCTGCTCTATCTGAAACGCCGCGAAGGCATCGCCCGCGGCGCGAACCCGATCCGGCCTGCATCGGTAACCGCCCGCACGCACGAGCTCACGCGCCTCGCCGGATACCGCGACAAGGGCTTTCTCCGTACGGACTACCTCGACATCGAGGACTGCGGCTGGATGCATGTCGTCTTCGAGGACGGCACCGTCGGAGACGTGGTCACGAGCGAGCTTGTGCTGGGCGGCATCTACGACTATGTAGAGGTGTTCGCCAACAACCACCGCGCGCGTTGCCGGCTAAGCCCCACCAATACCATGGAGATCTACAACCCCAGCGGGCCGCAATTCGACGGCATCTACCTGATGGAGAAAATCAGCACGCAGGAAGGCTGGGTTCCCGCTGCGCCCAACGAGCAATGGAGCATGGGCTACCAGGCCGAGATGCAGGACTTCGTCGAATGCGCGGTCACCGGCCGCCAGCCGCAATCGGACCTGGCGCTGGCGCTCGATACCACCGCGACCATCTACGCCGCCTACGTTTCGGCCGAACGCACAGGCGCCGAGGTGCCCGTTCCCCGCCTTCGGCAGGCCGCAGCCTAGCGATTCCCGAGCAGCCTTCGGGAGCGATGGTATCCTTTATGCCGGATGACGCGCCGCGACACACTGGCCTGCTGGCTGGTTCCGTGCGTTTTGTGTCTCGTGATCTACTGGCCGGGCTTGTGCGCATGGTTCCAGCAGGACGATTTCGCCTGGCTCGGACTCAGCCTTTCGGTCCACAGCCCCGCCGGGCTGTTGCGCGCCCTGTTTTCGCCGATGGCGCAGGGAACCATCCGTCCGCTCAGCGAGCGGGCGTTCTTTCTGTTGTTCCACGCTCTGTTCGGCGTGCACGCGCTGCCCTACCGGATATGGGTGTTTCTGACCGAGTTCGCCGGCCTCGCGGTGCTCGGCGCCATCGCGCGGCGCGTTACCGGCTCGCGGCTGGCGGGATTCCTGGCGCCCGTCTTTTGGGTTGTGAACAGCGGCATGGCGACGACGCTCGCCTGGACTTCGGCTTACAACCAGGTCCTGTGCGCGCTTTTCGTTCTTCTGGCGTTCTATTGCCTGCTCCGCCATATAGATACGGATAAACGGCGGTGGCTGATCGCGGAGTGGGCTGCGTTTGCCGGCGGGCTCGGCTCGCTCGAGACCGCCGTCATGTTTCCGGCTCTTGCCGTCATCTATACGTGGCTCTTCGCGCGAAAACGTCTCCGCGGCGCACTTCCGTTCGTGGGCGCATCGGGGGTCTACGGGCTGCTCCACTATCTCGTCACCCGGCATGAGAGCAGCGGCCAGGCCTACGCACTCCATTTCGGATGGTCGCCGCTCGAAACGTTGTGGCAATACTGGCAGATAGCGCTGGGACCGGTCAATGTGGCTCGCCACTTTGGCGGGTTCCCCGCCTGGCCCGGCCAAGCCGGCACGTGGGCGCTTACAGCAGGCATCCTGGGGTTCTCGGTGTGGAGTGCGCGAAGGCGGCAGTGGGTGGCAGTTTTCGGCCTGGCATGGTTCGCGGTGATGCTTACACCCGTCCTGCCGTTGCGCGATCACGTTTCTTCCTACTATTTGACCGTGCCGGCCGCCGGACTTGCACTGGCGGGTGCCTACGCGGTGGCCGCCGGTTGGCGGCCGCTCCCCGGATATCGCCCTCTGATCCTCGCCCTGGCCGCGACCTATCTTGTTTCCAGCGTCATCGAGGGAAATTTGAGTTCGTTCAGTACAGCGGAGCGGAGCTGGCGGGTGCGAACCATGCTCCTGGGCGCCCGGGCGGCGCGCACCCAATTTCCGCGCGAGGCAATCGTGCTGGCGGGAGTGGACAGCAGGCTGTTCTGGGCGGGGATTTTCAACCAGTCCTTCGAGGCGCTCGGCCTCTCGGATGTCTACCTGGAGCCAGGCACCGAGGATCGGATCGAGCACCTTCCGGGCTGGCAGAGCGCATCCGAATTCACCATCGAGCCCGGCGAGCTCAGGCGGCTGCTCGAGAGCGGCGGCGCGGTAGTCTATGCCGTGGAGCCGCGACGGCTCCGGGGCGCGACGACTGCCTACCTTGTCAAGGCGCGCGAAGAGTGGCAGCCCGAGGAGCCGTCGCGCGTGGATGTGGGCGAGGCCATCTTTGCTCGGCAACTCGGGCCAACCTGGTCGTGGATCGAGAACGGCCGGCGCTGGATGCCCCAGCGTGCGACGGTGCGGCTTCGGGGTCCTCGGTCTCGTGATGAGAAACTTTACGTTTCGGGTTGGTGCCCGCCGCAGCAAGTGGCGCGAAGGCCGCTGCTGCTGACTTTCACGGCGGGTGGCCGGAAATTGCCTGCTCCGGTGGAGCTGCGCCGGGACCAATGGTTTCGGACGGACTTGCCGTTGCCTCCGCAACTCATTGGTAGTGCAGGAATTGAAGTTGCGGTGGAAGTGGATCGAACCTTTCGCGCTCCGGGAGACTTGCGGGATCTCGGCTTGGTTTTCGGCACTTTCGAAATTCGGCGATAATGTAAAATTTACCAGCTCCTTCGATCACGGAAAACCGGGCGTCGAAGGCTTTCGGTGCGCTCAAGCCGGTCGAACAACTGCTACGGGCAACTTTTTTGAGGCGTGAGGGAACTTTCGCGGAAGGCTCGCGTCAAAGAGAGGTTTCGGGATTGCATCTGGAGCATATTTTTCTGGAACCGGAATTGCTCGATGTGAATCTTAGTTTGGTATGGAGGCCGATGGAGATGCGGGAGGTATGGCTTGGAGCCGAGGCAACCTCGATCTCAGCGTTGCTTGCTAAGGTTTCATGTAACTTTCCTGCTAAAATCTGCGTCCGCTATCTTATCAATATTTCCCGCTGGACAAACTGAGGGGGATCGGGAATAATGGTTAACGCCAGTTAAGATTGATTAAGAAACGTTAGGATTTGTGAGAGGGGGGGAGAGAGATGACGAAGAGCGAATTGAACAGGTTCAAGCAGATTCTGGAGTCAAAGAAGGCTGAGTTGTCTGATGTTCTGAAGCGGCGTGACGAGATCGCGATCGAGAAGAGTGCCGACGCGATCGATGAAGTCACCCGTGCCGCCGAGCGCGAATTCGCGATCCGCAATCTGGACCGGGAATCCCACCTGATGCGGAATGTCCGCGCGGCGCTGCGGCGCATCGACGACGGCTCATTCGGTGTGTGCGCCCACTGCGAGGAAGACATTAGCCCGAAACGGCTGGCGGCCGTCCCGTGGGCGCCCTTCTGCATCCGGTGTCAGGAAGCAGCCGATCGCAATGAGCGCGACGCCACGGCAACCCTCGAGGGGCTGCTCATGAACGCCGCGTAAGATCTGGCGCTTCCCGCCTGCGGAGATCGCAAGGGCGCGAGCTGGGCTCGCGCCCTTCGTCTTTTCAGACGCCGCTGCGAATTGCGATTGCCGATACCATGCGGCCGGCCTGTTCCCGTTCACGCCGCCACGAGTGGAACTCGTCGGGGTGGCAGGCGGTACAGAGGGCGCTCGCGAAGATGCGCGAAGCGTCGAGGCCAGCTTCAATGAGCTGGCGGCGGTTCGCAGCGGCAAGATCCAGCGTCGTGCGCTGGCCGAGATCGGAGCGCTCGGGAAACCACGGCGCAAACCGGGAAGCTACCTCGGGGCCAACTTCGTAGCACGCGCCGCAGATCCCGGGGCCGATTGCGGCGAGCAGATCTTCCGGACGGCTGCCAAACCGCTGCTGCATTCGCTCGACGGCCTTCCGGGCGATGGCCCCCGCGGACCCGCGCCATCCGGCGTGAACCGCGGCAATCGCCCGCAGGCGCTCGTCGGCGATGAGGACCGGAATGCAATCCGCCGTGCGAACACTGAGGTATGGACCGGCGGAGTTGGAGATCAGTCCGTCCGCCTCGCCCAGGCATCCCGATGCCCCATCCGCCGTGAGACAGCGATCCGAGTGAACCTGCTTCACCCACGCCACCAGACCGGGAATCCAGCCCTGGGAGGCGCGGGTGCCGAAGCCGTGTTCGAGCCACCGCAGGCGGTCCAGTTCCTCGACCCGGTACACCCCGCGCGCGTCTTTGTAAAACATACGTGCAACTTGCGGAACGGAATCAGGGGCTCACGCAGGCTGCTTCATCTGAGCGATCATGACCTGCTTCTTGAAATCCTCGAGCATCGACTCGTCCAGGCGGACGTTCGTGGGACGCTTTTCCAGAGTGGTCATCTGGTCGATCTTGTCCTGCAATTTCAGCAGCCCGTAGAAGAGGTTCTCGGGGCGCGGCGGGCACCCGGTGACGTACACGTCAACCGGAACGATCTTATCGACGCCCTGCAACACGGCGTAGGTGTTGAAGGGGCCCCCGACGCTCGAGCAGGCGCCCATCGAGATCACCCATTTCGGATCCGCCATCTGATCGTACAGCCGCTTGAGGACCGGCCCCATCTTCAGAGTCACGGTGCCGGCTACGATCATCAGATCGGACTGGCGCGGACTGGGCCGGAACACCTCAGCGCCGAAGCGGGCGATGTCGAAGCGGGGAGATCCGCTCGCCGCGATCATCTCAATCGCGCAACACGCCAAGCCGAACGTCAACGGCCAGAGCGAAGACTCCCTCGCCCAGTTGAAGACATAATCGACAGACGTCACGACCACGTTCTTCTCAAACTGGTTTTGAAGAAAAGGCATTGCCGTCCCGGAAGAATTTCATTGTAGCAGTCCCGGCGCGCGGTGAAATGCCGGACCGAATGTGTATTAGCATATGTTCCTATGGGTGAGAACGCGGCGGGAACATTGCGGGGGAAGCTGGAGCAGCGGAAGGCGCTGGTCGTGCCGGGCTGTCACGACGCTCTGAGCGCCAAGTTGATCGAGGCTGCGGGCTTCGAAGCCATCCAGGTGAGTGGATTCGGACTGGCGGGCAGCCTCCTCGCGAAGCCCGACGTCGGGCTGCTGGAGATGAAAAGCGTCCTCGACCGCACCTGGGACATCACGCGAGCAGTACGCGTTCCGGTGATGGCCGACGTTGACACCGGAGGCGGGAACGCAATCAACGCCATTGAGACCGCCGAGCGGCTGATGGCCATGGGTCTGGCGGGCGTCAATATCGAAGACCAGGCTTTCCCCAAGCGTTGCGGCCACATCCAAGGCAAGCAGGTGATCAGCGCGGACGAGATGGCCGGGAAAGTTCGCGCCATGGCGAGCGTGCGCGACCGCCTGGGGCGGGACCTGGTGATCAACGCCCGCACCGATGCCTGCGCCGTGTATGGCCTGGCCGAAGCGATCCGCCGCGCGAATGTTTACCTAGAGAACGGCGCGGACATGGCCTTCATCGATGGAATCCGCACCCGGGCGGACATCGAGCGTGCGGTGTGGGAAGTCAAGGGCCTGGTCTCCTTGAACCTGATGGACGGAGTGACCGGCGTGAAAACCGAACTGGTGCCGATTCCGGAGCTGGCCCGTATGGGCGTGGCCCGGGTCAGCATCCCGGTGGCATCGATTCTGGCCATGCACCGCGCCTTGAAGCGCTTCTTCGAAGCCTTGCACGCTTCGCCGACCGGTTTGCTCGAGAGCCAGGCCGATTGGGTCTCGAGTTTCGACGAGTACATCGAATTCGTCGGGTTGAAGGACTACCGCCGCATGGAAGACGAATTTCTGCCGCGGGCCACGCTCGAGGAGAAGTACTCCGTGCAGGTGTAGCTCGGGCTTGTCGCGGAGTCAGGGACGCGATAAGATCACAGCCACGGACCACGCGAGTCACGAAGGAGAGCGATGCGTCACGACAGGAGGAAGCCGGCGAGGCGCGCTCCAGCGCCTCAGCTCAGGAGCCTCGACTTGAACGCGGCGAGCGTCGAGCAGATCGCGAACCTGCCGGGCGTCGGGCCGGCGATCGCCGGGGCGATCGTGGCCCAGCGGCCGTTCCGGGGATGGGACGACATCCGCAGTTTGCCGGGGGTGTCCCAGGGGCTGATCAAGCAACTGCGCAGCAGCGGCGTGCGGATCGGCCCGATGCTGCGGCAGGCCGGAGGCGGGTAGCCTGGCGTCCCGTCTTCGGATCAGGGCTTGCCCGGATCAGGCCTGCTGTCTAGACGCGCGGCGGATGGCGCGGTGGGGTGTTTGCGCCCGGCCGCACTCCAACAACCGTCCGCTTTCCACCAGCAGCCCCTCCCGATCGGACCGTATTGCGGCGTTGGTAATTTCTAAACCATCTTAACAAAATGCTGCCGGCGCATTGATCGACCGCGCGCCCTTGGACGGCTCCAAAGGGAGGATTTCACGCTGGGCCACCTGCCATTTAACAGCGCCTTTTGAGGGTCGTTGACGGCATTAACCTTGACTTTCAGGAGGCTATGCGGCAATGTTCCTGCGGTCGTTCGCCTCCGTTGGGCAACCGGTGAAGAAGCGGGCCGCCTGCAGTTAACAGCGACTTTGGGGCGCGGTAACGGCAATTTAACCTTGACATGGATGAAATCTTACCGTAAGATTCCCACGGACGGTCGCCTCCGTCGGGCAGCCGGCGGAGCGGAGCGGCGGTTCGCGACTATCGGCCCGCATCCTACGAGCGTCGATCCATCCGAAGCACATTTGTTAACACGATGAACAAAAAAGGAGAAACATATGCGAAAGTGGCTTACGGCTACTTTTTTAATGCTCAGCGCCTTCGCCTCAACTGCGCTGGCGCAAGACACCCTGTGGCCTTCCACGGCGGTTCCGGGAACCCCCGATATGGGCGCCGACAGCGCTCTCAATCTGGGGGTCCGATTCCAGTCCAGCGAAGCCGGCACCATCTCCGGGATTCGCTTTTGGAAAGACGTCAACAACACCGGCACGCACGTCGGCACCTTGTACACCGACACGGGCACGCAGTTGGCGCAGGCCACCTTTACGGGCGAGAGCGCCTCGGGCTGGCAGCAGGTGAACTTCACCGCCGTCAGCATCAGCGCCAACACCACTTACGTGGCCGCCTACCACAGCACCAATGGTCACTGGTCGAGAAGCGTCAGCTACTTCGCCTCGTCGGGCTACACCAACAGCCCGCTGTCGTCGCCGGAGAACGGCACCAACGGCGAATACAACGGGCAAAGACTGTATAGCTCCAGCGTGGCTTTTCCGGGGGCTGCTAACGGCTATGGCGACAACTATTGGGTGGACATTGTATTCAACCCGGGCTCCGGCGGCAGCGTGCCGGGGGCGCCGAGCAACCTGACGGCGACGGCGGCCTCCTGCTCGCAGATCAACCTGAGCTGGACCGCTTCGACCGGCACGGTGACGGGCTATTACGTCTATCGCAACAGCACCAAGATCGCCACGGTGTCGACGACGTCCTATAGCGACACGGGTCTTTCAGCGAGCACGCAGTATTCCTACTACGTCGTCGCTTATAACTCCAACGGCAACTCGGGCAATTCCAACACCGCGAAGGCGACCACGCCGGCCTGCGGCACTGTGCCGGGAGCGCCCTCGAACCTGACGGCGGCGGCGGCCTCTTGCTCGCAGATCAACCTGAGCTGGACGGCCTCGACCGGCACGGTGACGGGCTATTACGTCTACCAAAACAGCACCGAGATAGGCTCGACCGCATCGACCTCTTACAGCGCCACGGGCCTGGCGGCGAGCACGGAGTATTCCTACTATGTCGTTGCTTACAACTCCTACGGCGACTCCGGCGACTCCAACACCGCGCAGGCGACCACGACGGCGTGCAGCAGTGCGTTGTTTGACGAGGAGTTCAATCCTCCGAACGGATCGTCCTCGCAAGTTGGAACAGCGGGACTTACCACGAATGACGGTATATTCCAAATTGCCGGGCCCTGGGTGGGAACCGGCAGCAACGAACTGGAGCCGTCGCTTGCGGAATTCACAACCGCCGATCCCTCCGGGCTAGGCCAGCCCTCGACCGGATACCTCACTTTGTCCATAGCTCCTAACACGCCTCTGGAAGGATCGGAAATCCAATCATTGACGCTGCCGGGTTACGGATACGGATACTATGAAGTGCGAATGATCGTCGACCCGATGCAGGTGGCGGGAGGGTGCATATCCTTCTTCTTGATACAGGCGGGGGGGACCGAGCAAAATAAGACCTATGGTCCCGGCGAGTTCGATTTTGAATTCCTGACGAATGAGTCGTGGCTTACTTCAAGCAACACCGGCGCCGTTCATCTCACCACCCATCCCTCCGGGGTGAGCGTATCGCAGCCGCTTTCGTTCAATCCAGCCAAGGGCTACCACCGATATGGCTTTTTGTGGGTATCCGGGGCGTTGTCCTTTGTCGTGGATGGCACGATTGTGCGTACGGTTACCAGCAGCGATGTGGTCTTGCCGGCCGATGGAGTGTGGATTATGGCCAACGCCTGGTCGGGCAATGCCAGTTGGGGCGGCGGCCCGCCGACGGCTACGGAATCGGGAATTTACGATTATATTGAGTTTTGGCCGAATGCCACTTCTCCGCAAACCCACTGAGCATTTTTGACCATCACCGGCGAAGCCGGTAGATGTAAACAGAAAGGCGCCCGGCTAACAACCGGGCGCCTTTCGTTTTGAAGGCCGGGAAAACCGGAAGCCGGCGGAGCGGCGGACACGAGATACGCAGGCTGGCTTTCTCCCCAAATGTAGCGAGCGCGTACCCGCAGAGGCGGGCAGCTTAAGGCGAATCGTCCATCGAGATCGGCATCCCAGCCCACCGTTAACAGTAATATGCCGGCTCGTAATGGCTTTTGCACGGCTTGTAACGGTTTTAACATTGACTTCCGGAAAATATCGCTGTAACATTTTTTCGGTCGTTCGCCTCCGTCAGGCAGTCGGCGGAGAAGCGGTTCGCGACTATCGACCCGCGTCGTACGGGCGTCGATCCATCCGAAGCACATTTGTTAACTTAACGGATTAAATTTAAAAGGAGAAACATATGCGAAAGTGGCTTACGGCTACTTTTTTAGTGCTTAGCGCCTTCGGTTCGAGCGCGCTGGCGCAGGACACAATTTGGAGTAATTCGACCACGCCGTCGACGCCCGATAGCGGCAACACGACGGCCCAAACCATCGGTACGGTGTTCCAATCCAGCGTGGCCGGGCAGATTACCGGCCTCCGGTTCTACAAAGCGGCGACCAACACCGGCACCCACGTTGGCGGGTTGTATACCGACACGGGCACGCTGCTGGGGCAGGTGACCTTCAGCGGCGAGAGCGCCTCGGGCTGGCAGCAGCAGAATCTGACCACGGCGGTCAACATCAGCGCCAACACGAATTACGTGGTGGCCTATGTAGCCCCCGGTGGCCACTGGGCGGCAGACGTCAATTACTTTAACAGCGCCTACACCAACAGTCCCCTGACGGCGGTGGCAACCAGTTCCGACAGCATCGGCAACGGGAGGTATAACGGCGGAGGATCGTCGCTGTCGTACCCGAACTACGCCTACAACGCGACAAACTACTACGCGGACGTGGTATTCAGTCCCTCCTCCGGCGGCAGCGTGCCGGGCGCGCCGAGCAACCTGACGGCGACGGCGGCCTCCTGCTCGCAGATCAACCTGAGCTGGACCGCCTCGACCGGAACCGTGACCGGCTATTACGTCTACCGCAACAGCAGCCAGGTGGGCACGACCTCTTCCACCTCCTACAGCGACACGGGCTTGGCCGCCAGCACGCAGTACTCCTACTACGTGGTGGCTTACAACTCCAACGGCAACTCCGGCAACTCCAACACGGCCCAGGCCACCACGCCGGCTTGCGCTTCCTATAGCATCTGGAGCAACTCCACCACCCCGTCGAATCCCGATAACGGCAATACTACGGCGCAAACCATCGGCACGGTGTTCCAATCCAGCGTGGCCGGGCAGATTACCGGCCTCCGGTTCTACAAAGCGGCTACCAACACCGGCACCCACGTTGGCGGGTTGTATACCGATACGGGCACGCTGCTGGGGCAGGTGACCTTCAGCGGCGAAAGCGCCTCGGGCTGGCAGCAGCAGAACCTGACCTCGGCGGTCAACATCAGCGCCAGCACCAATTACGTGGTGGCCTACCTCGCCCCCAATGGCCACTGGCCGGCAGATGTCAATTACTTTAACAGCGCCTACACCAACAGTCCCCTGACGGCGGTGGCGACCAGTTCCGACAGGATCGGCAACGGGCGGTATAACGGTGGAGGATCGACGCTGTCGTACCCGAACTACGCCTACAACGCGACAAACTACTACGCGGACGTGGTGTTCAGCTCCTCCTCCGGCGGCAGCGTGCCGGGGGCGCCGAGCAACCTGACGGCGACGGCGGCCTCCTGCTCGCAGATCAACCTGAGCTGGACCGCTTCGACCGGAACCGTGACGGGCTATTACGTCTATCGCAACAGCACCAAGATCGCCACGGTGTCGACGACTTCCTACAGCGACACGGGCCTTTCAGCCAGCACGGAGTATTCCTACTACGTCGTCGCTTACAACTCCAACGGCAACTCGGGCAACTCCAACACCGCCCAGGCCACCACGCCGGCTTGCGGCACTGTGCCCGGAGCGCCCTCGAACCTGACGGCGACGGCGGCCTCCTGCTCGCAGATCAACCTGAGCTGGACCGCTTCCACCGGCACGGTGACGGGCTATTACGTCTACCAAAACAGCACCGAGATAGGCTCGACCGCATCGACCTCTTACAGCGCCACGGGCCTGGCGGCGAGCACGGAGTATTCCTACTACGTGGTGGGCTACAATTCCTACGGCAGCTCCGGCGACTCCAACACCGCGCAGGCGACCACGACGGCGTGCAGCAGTGCGTTGTTTGACGAGGAGTTCAATCCTCCGAACGGATCATCGTCGCAAGTCGGAACAGCGGGACTTACCACGAATGACGGTATATTCCAAATTGCCGGGCCATGGGTGGGAAGCGGCAGCAACGAACTGGAGCCATCGCTTGCGGAATTCACAACCGCCGATCCCTCCGGGCTAGGCCAGCCCTCGACCGGATACCTCACCCTGTCCATAGCTCCTAACACACCTCTGGAAGGATCGGAAATCCAATCATTGACGCTGCCAGGTTACGGATACGGATACTATGAGGTGCGAATGATCGTCGACCCGATGCAGGTGGCGGGAGGATGCATATCCTTCTTTTTGATACAGGCGGGGGGGACAGAGCAAAATAAGACCTATGGTCCCGGCGAGTTCGATTTTGAATTCCTGACGAATGAGTCGTGGCTTACTTCAAGCAACACCGGCGCCGTTCATCTCACCACCCATCCCTCCGGGGTGAGCGTATCGCAGCCGCTTTCGTTCAATCCAGCCAAGGGCTACCACCGATATGGCTTTTTGTGGGTATCC
>Ga0326728_10002264_pt1 | contig 64808 bp, 54 predicted proteins | sample MB3enrmetagenome_FD_207602 | JGI IMG/M metagenome (GOLD analysis project Ga0326728, IMG submission 207602) | Lab enriched peat soil microbial communities from McLean, Ithaca, NY, United States - MB31MN | ecosystem: Environmental > Terrestrial > Soil > Wetlands > Peat | place: USA: New York...
TCTCTCCCCCTGAGCACATCCGGCCCTCCTCTGCTTCCAGAATCGGGCCGATTGGTCACCCTCAGCGGGTGGGGGATTTTTCAACCGGCGTTATGGGGATTTTTGCACCGGCGCTGACATACCGTGCCCGCTGCTGCGCGGAAGATATCAGTTGTGGCGCATTACTTCATCCCACAGCCAGCCATCGCCATGGAGCCACAGCAGCACGCACCCCAGCAACCGAAAGAACCACACCACCCCACTCCACAGCAACAGCAACAGAATGGTTGACGCCAACACGAGGACAGGCAGTGCTAGCAGCAGTATCCCCTTATGCAGGATCATCAACTGACTTTCCCCAGGGGGGTGCTTGAAGCATTCCTCCAGCACGCCAGCCACGAGGACGATAGCCAGCCACCACGCAATGCACTTCCATATCAACTTCAATCAACTTCATCGACTCGCCCTCCCCGGCAGAAGCCATGAAGCGTTCAATCGGGCAACCGCCAATAAGCGGAAACCGCGATCAATCGTCACGAAATCGTCACCGGGAGCGAATCACCGATGGGTTACAGTCACGTAAGTTATTGATTTAATTGGCGTCCCCGACGAGATTTGAACTCGTGTTATCGCCGTGAAAGGGCGGTGTCCTAGGCCGGGCTAGACGACGGGGACGCTTGGGAGAGCAGATGGCGGCTGGATGAGTGGCCTGATAAATCTTTCAAGCTGCGCCCTTTGAAAGGCTATCAACTCGTGGTATGCGTGTCAAAACACGCGGGGCTGCGGTGCGGCCCGCAAGGCGTCCCGGTTGCGATCCGCAAAACCCCGGCTGCGGCGGGGGGAGCAACACGATTGCGACGGGCACGGCTGCCTGGGAGGCCGCCGCGGGCGGGGCAGGGAACCTGCGGTAGTCGAAGTCACAGTGCGTAGCAGGGTCTTGCGATATCCTCGATGGAGAACGGAAACAGCATCATTACGGCAACGCCGCGAACAGGCCAGGGCCGCCATTGACCGCTCCGCGAACAAGGCGGAGCTCCGACCGGCAATTTCCTTCGGGACCGCGAATAGGGCGCGGTGTAAAGGTAATCCGCCGCGGCGGACAGGATGGAAGGCGACCGCGCGCGATAAGAAAATGCCGGTTCGCCGAGACCAGAGGATGATTCGAGTGACGCAGAGTACATTGCAACGCACTTATACAATAGGATTTTTGATTCTCGCGGGGCTGTTGGGAACGGGCTGCCAGAAAAAGCCGGCGGCTGCGGCCGAATCGCCGCAGGGCTTGCCGGTGCAAACAGTGACCGTGGCGCTGACGCCCGTGGCCCAAAGCAGTGAGTACGTGGCCACGGTCAAGTCGCGCCGCTCCACCACGCTTCTGCCGCAGGTGAGCGGACTGCTGACTGAAATTCATGTCCAGTCCGGCGACCACGTAAAGGCCGGCCAGGTGCTGATGGAGATCGATCCGCGGCAGCAACGGGCCATGGTCGAGTCGCAGCGGGCAACCGAGCAGCAAAAGAAAGCGCTTTTCGACTACGACTCGATTGAAGTCGAACGCCAGCGCAAGCTGTTTGAGGCCGGCGTGACCAGCCGCGACGCTTACGATCAGGCGCAGCAGGCATTCCAGAACGCAAAAGCCGACTACGAATCGGCCGTCAACTCGCGCAAATCCCAGGAACAACTGCTGGAGTACTACACCATCCGCGCACCCTTCGACGGCGTGGTGGGTGACATCCCGGTGCACGTGGGCGATTACGTGTCGCCCGCACTTTCGCCGGCCAGTGTGCTTACCACTGTGGATGAGAGCAACAATCTCGAGGCCTACATCTATGTTCCCACCGAGCGCTCCGGCGAAGTGCGCAAGGGCCTTGGCGTGGATCTGACGGACAACAACGGCAAGCTGCTGGAGAAGACGCAGGTCGATTTCATTTCGCCTGAAGTGGACAGCACGCTGCAGGGAATCCTGGTGAAGGCCCCGGTACACGCCACGCCCGAGATCCTGCGCAACGCGCAGATGATCAAAGCCCGCGTCATCTGGAGCACCAGGCCCATGGCTGTGGTTCCGGTGCTGGCGGTTACGCGGCAGGGCGAGGAAAGCTTCGTCTTCGTAGTGCAGAAACAGAACGGCATGGCCCTGGCGCACCGCACGGAGGTGACGCTGGGCGCCACCGTGGGCAACAACTACTCCATTGCTTCAGGACTGAGCGCGGGCGACCGCGTGATCGTGTCGGCAACGCAGTTCCTGGTAGATGGCATGCCGGTGATGCCGATGGGCGGCTAAGCGCGGCCCGGTTGCCGCTTTGGCGTGGCTGCACTCCGGTTTTGCGCTCCATCCTGTTCGCAACCAAGAGGAAAGTGAGTTCACCTTGTTTGTCGATTTCTTCATCCACCGCCCGGTCTTCGCCACCGTTTGCGCCCTGCTCATCATTCTGGCGGGCGCCATCTGCATTCCCAACCTTCCCGTGGCCATGTATCCCACGCTGGCGCCGCCTGTGGTGGCGGTGACGGCCAGCTATGTGGGCGCCGACGCCGAGACGGTGGAGAAAGCCATCACCATTCCGTTGGAAGAGGCAATCAATGGCGTGGAAGGGATGCGTTACATCAGTTCGTCCAGCTCGAACGACGGCAGCTGCGAGATCGACATTACCTTCCAGACCGGCTACAACCTCGACATCGCGGCCGTGGACGTGCAGAACCGCGTGGCCAGCGCGGAGGGCCGTCTGCCTGGTGAGGTGGTTTCCACCGGCATCAACATCCGGAAGGCCAACTTTAACGCCGTTCTCGGCGCGGGTTTCTATGCGCGAGATGGCCGTTACTCCAACGAATTCATCTCGAACTATCTGGATGTCTATGTAAAGGACGCGCTCAAACGCGTGCCGGGCGTCGGCGATGTGACGATCTTCGGCGAACGCAAATACGCGATGCGCGTGTGGCTCGATCCGGTGCGCCTGGCCTCCCGCAATCTGACCGCAACCGACGTAGTCAACGCGTTGCAGGAACAGAACGTCGAAGTTCCCGCCGGTCAGCTGGGGCAACCTCCGGCGGACGTCAAACAGGCATTCCAGATTCCCGTACGCGTTGTGGGCCGGCTTTCGGATCCCAAGGAATTCGACAATCTCATCATCAAGAATTCGCCCAACGGCCTGGTGCTTCTGAGCGATGTTGGTCACGCGGCGGTGGGTGCAGAGAGTTACGGCACGGCCGTCCGATTTGCGGGACAGGATGCGATGGGACTCTTTGTGGACCAGCTTTCGAACGCCAACTCGCTCGACGTGGAACAGGAATCCTTGGCGGCGCTAAAGGAGCTTTCCAAAAGCTTTCCGCCGGGACTGGAGTACTCAGTCGCGTTCGATTCCACGACGGCAGTCAGCAAGTCCATTCATGAAGCGCTCGTCACGCTGGCCGAAGCGGTGGTTATCGTCATCGCGGTGATTTTTCTCTTCTTACTTGACTGGCGCGCCACCATCATTCCTGCCGTGACCATTCCGGTTTCGCTCATTGGCACCTTCGCCTTTATCCGTATCTTCGACTTTTCCATCAACTCGCTTACCCTTTTCGGCATCACGCTCGCTACCGGCCTGGTGGTCGACGATGCCATTGTGGTGATCGAGAACGTGCAGCGCCACATGCACATGGAGCACTCCAACGCGCGCGAGGCCACTTCGCGCGCCATGAGCGAAGTGACCAGCGCCGTGATCGCCACTTCGCTGGTGCTGGTTGCCGTGTTCGTGCCGGTCAGCTTCTTTCCCGGCACCACGGGAATTCTCTACCGGCAGTTTTCGCTGACAATTGCGTTTTCCGTCGCCATTTCCGCATTCAACGCGCTTACGCTCTCGCCAGCACTTTCCGCACTCTTCCTGCGCGGCGAGGAGGCCCGGCCGCGCCAGCTCGATTTTTTGCACATCGGTTTTGTCTCGCGTGTCTTTGCCGCATTTATTCACGGCGCCGACAACTTTGTTACCTGGCTGGGGAGCACGTACGCCCGCATCATTCATGTGGCGCTGCAACTGCGTTACGTATTGCTGGTCGTGTTCTTCGCCGGCCTGGGTGCCACGGTGTGGGTCTATCGCGCGGTTCCAACCGGCTTTATTCCGCAGGAAGACCGCGGCTACTTCATGGCGATTGTGCAGGCTCCGCCGGGCTCTTCGCTGGCCTACACCGCCAATCTTGCCGACCGCGGCGCGGCCATCATTGCGCACAATCCAGATGTGAAGGGGTTGTTTGCCGTCGTAGGCTTCAGCTTTTCCGGCAGCGCGTCGAATTCGGGAATGATGTTTGTGATGACGAAGTCAGCGATCAATAAAGTCGGAAAGGGCCACACGACTGGGGACGTGGTGCGGAGCATCAGTCCAAAGCTTCAGGCTTTGATGTTTATGCCCAACGGCGGGCTTATCGAAGCGATGCAGCCGCCGGCCGTGCAAGGCGTGGGGAGTATCGGCGGCTTTAATTTCATGCTGCAGGATCGGGGAGGAAACACGCTCACCGATATGGACCGCGTGGCTCACCAAATTGTGAACGCAAGCGCCGCACGCAAAGACCTCACGGATCTCTACACGGCATTTTCGGCGAATGATCCGCAAGAACTGGTGACAATCGACCGCGAAAAAGCCAAGGCAATGGGCGTGTCAATCTCGCAAATCGCAACGACGCTCAATGTGTTCATGGGCTCGGAATACGTGAACGACTTTGATTACAATGACCGCACCTATCGCGTCTACGTGCAGGCCGACCAGCCGTTCCGCATGAGAGCCAGTGACCTGCACAGCTACTATGTGCGCTCCGACTCCGGCCAGATGGTTCCGCTCGACAACCTGGTTACGATTGCCGAGAGCGCGGGTCCGCCCGTGATTACTCGGTACAATCTTTTCCGGTCGGTGGAAATCGACGGATCGGCCGCTCCCGGGTACAGTTCCGGTCAGGCACTCGCCGGCATGGAAGAACTCGCCAAACACAATATGATGCGCGGCATGGATTTCCAATGGACCGGCCTGACACTGGACGAACTCGAGTCAAGTGGAAAGGCATTGCTGATCTTTGCCCTCGGCATTCTTGTCGTCTATCTCACGCTTTCGGCGCAGTACGAAAGCTTCGCCTTGCCCTTCATCATTCTGCTGGCCGTGCCCATGGCGGTGCTGGGCGCGCTGGGCCTGGTATCGCTACGCGGATTCGCGAATGACGTTTATTGCCAGATCGGACTGGTGATGCTGATCGGACTTTCGGCGAAGAACTCGATTCTGATTGTCGAATTTGCCGAGCAGTTGCGGCGCAAGGGCCGCTCCATTGCCGAAGCTGCGATTGAAGCCGGTGAACTGCGCTTGCGGCCCATCCTGATGACGTCGTTCGCATTTATTCTCGGCGTTCTGCCGCTGGTCTTCGCCACCGGAGTGGGATCGCTGGGCCGCCGCTCGGTGGGAACCACGATCGTCGGCGGCATGTTGCTCTCGACCGTTCTGAACCTGGTCTTCATCCCGGTGCTCTATGTGATTCTGAGCCGCGTGCTCAGGCGCGGCGATGCAGGCGTGACGCCAGCGCAATGGGAAATCTAGAGCAGAACCAGAATTCACGCGCCCAAACGAAGAGCCTTCAATGTGGCTTTTTCCTGATGAAAAAGCCACTCAGAGGGCGTGCCATCGGGTACACCTATTCTGGTTCTGCTGTAGCGCTCGCGCTTTCTTAGGCCTCCATCGGCAGGCTGGGCATGGCGCCCTGTTTCCTGGCCTCGGCCACCACGGCGTCCAGGTGTTCCAGCACCTCGGCCACAGTCATCGTGTAGACCTCGCGCCGGGCGTCGTAGCCTTCTTCGACGAGCTGCTTCAGGTAGCGGCCGGCGATCTGCGCTGCGAGCTGGTCGGTAATGACTTTGCCGGTGCGCTTCTTCTGTTCCACCCAGGCCGTACACGGCAGCGCGATCCACATGGGGCGGCCGTTCACATCGAAACGCACATCTACCGCGTCGGCGTGGCGCGTGGCGATGGCCACGATGGTGCCCTTCCAGCGGCAATGCAGGTCTTCGCCACTCCAGCGGTCGGTTACGTGAAAATCCTCGTGCATGCCTTTAGCCTACCGTTCCCAGAGGGCGGCGGCAAGCTTCCGTTTGCCGCTGCTCAAACCGCACTGATAAACTAACAGGGTTGCAGTGGCGCTACTCCCACCTGACCGGACCCGCCCGCAAGTCTACCAGCGAAGGACAAAGACAAACCCGTGGACACAAAAACACGCCACGCCCTGAAGAAAGATAAGTTTGCGCAGGCTGCCGCAAGCAGCGCCAGTTGGATCAGCGGCCATCGTGCCGGCGTCATGCGCTGGGTTGTGGGGGCCGGAGTGGTTCTCGTCCTGTGCGTTGCGGCACTGATTTATTGGAATGTGCGCTCGTCGGCCGCCGCTCTCGCCTTGGGGGCGGCTGTGGATGTGTATCAGACGGCCCTGGGTCAACCTGGCGCTCCGCCGGAGGCAGGCGTTTACACCACGTCGGCTGACCGCGCAAAGGAGGCCAACCGCGAGTTTGTCGCCGTGGCCCACGATTTCGGCTGGCTGCCCGAGGGCACAAAAGCCCGCTATTTTGCCGGCGTCACCTACGAGGAACTGGGCGAGAACGGCAATGCCGAGACCGAGCTGAAGGCCGCGGCCGGTTCCTGGGACCGTAATCTCTCCAATTTGGCCAAACTGGCTCTGGCCGGCCTTTACCGTCAGACAAACCGCGACAGCGAGGCCGTCGACCTGTATAACCAGCTCGTTGCCAAGCCGTCGGCCACAGTCTCCGCAGGCGTGGCGCAGCTTGAGCTCGCCGATCTCTACGCCTCAGAGGGCAAGCAGGACCAGGCGCGGGCTCTGTGGGCCAAGGTGAAAGACGCCGACAAGGACGGCGCGGCCGGCTCCATCGCCGCGCAAAAGCTTGCCGCCAGGTAGGTACGCGCTGGCCCGGCGCATGGGGCGCCCCGGAGCCCCGGCACCCGAGCCACAGCGAGATTACCCCTGATTTCCTGGCAGCCGCCGGTAGGAGCTCGGGTGCGCATGAGCATTTTCTTCTCTGCCTGCGTCTGGTGAGCTGTGAGCACCAGCCAGGCCATTTACGCAGGTTGGATGGAGATTCCCAAGAGCGCAGTGAACGACGAGTCCCGCCGGCGCGCGGAAGACGCTGCGCTTGCGGCGTTGGTCGACCGGTACGCCGGAGCCCTCTATCGTGTGGCTTTCTCCGTCCTGCGCAACGCCGCTGACGCCGAAGACGCCGTGCAGGAGGCATTTCTTCGCGTCCTGCGCCACCGCCACAGCCTCGGCGAAATCCGCGATCACCGCGTCTGGCTCATTCGCATCGTCTGGAACATCGTCCTCGACCGCAAGCGCCGCGCGAAAACCCGCCCCGAAACCGACGACGTGGACGAACTGGCGCGCGTGCTGCCGTGTGCGGGGCTTTCTGCCGAAGAACTCGCAGCAGCGGCCCAGCATCACAGCCATGTGCTCGCCTGTGTGGATCAGTTGCCCGCCAAGGAGCGGCAGGTTCTGGTGCTTTCCGCCTTTGACGAGCTTACCAGCGTCGAAATTGCCTCGATCCTGGGCATCACCGAGTCCAGCGTCCGCTCCCGCCTGTTTCGCGCCCGCAACTTGATGGCCGGCCTGCTCGACCACGAGAGGAGTTTGCGATGAATTCGAACCTTCACAATCCGAAGGCTTCTGGTTCCGTTTCCGTTGCTGGTTCCATTTCCAACTCGGCAGAAGAAACTCTGCGGCTCATCGCGAGCCTTCCCGCACCCGCAGGCCTTGAAGATCGAGTGCGTGCCGCACTCTGGTCTACGCCTCGTTCCGGCCGGGTTCTGGCCTGGCCTAAGCCCTTAAACCCGCAGAGCGACTGGATGCGCACCGCGGCCGCAGCGGCCATTGTCTTTGTCGTCGCCGGCGGCGGATGGGGCGTCTACACCCATGTCCAGAAGGGCCAGCAAGGCCAACCCATCAAGGTCATTGCCATGCCGCACGGCTTGCAGCCGGGCGGTTTCTCCGGCGCCGGGGCCATGCGCACGCCGCAGACCCTCCCCGGCCCGACCGTAATTCTGCCCGTCAAGCAACAGCCGGCGCCGCCGAAGGGAGAGAAAAAGCCCGCCGCGCGCTCTGCGCCGGCCAACGCTGGAAGCGCACAGACCGCGCCGGCTGCCATTCCGACTGCAAAACCAGACGCTTCCCAGTAGGGCGCACGCTCTCCGCTACGCGTCCTTTACGATCGCCCTGATCAGCATGCCCAGCAGCGCCAGCACCACCGCGCCCCAGAAGGCTGGTGCAAACCCGTATACATGGAACCCTGGAACCAGGCTCGCTGCTACCAGGATCATGACGCCGTTGATTACCAAAAGGAAGATCCCCAGCGTAAGGATGCTGATCGGGAATGTGATGATCTTCAGGAACAACCCCACCGTGGCGTTCAGCAGCCCGATAACCAGTGCGGCAATCAGGGCCGGAACCAGGCCCGCCACATGAAATCCAGGGACGAGGTGGGAAACGATGAGCAGTGCGATCGCGCTCAGGATCCAATGCAGTAAGATCCTCAAAATCTGTCGACCTCCCTTGCGCACCCGATTTCGGGCAGTCTCATCTAAGACGGTATAACATGGCGCGAAGGATGCCCACGATACGCTTGTTCCCGCATGCTGCTTTCATCCTGTCCGCCTGGGTTTTCGCGATCCTCGCCCAGCGGCCTTCCGCCCCGGATCTGCCTGACATTCGCCAGCTTATGAAAGATGTGCAGGAGCACCAGAAGCTGGTTGAGAAGGCGCGCGAAGACGACACCTACACCGCGCTCATTACCACGCAGGACATCGACAGCAATGGCAGGGTCACCAAAACCGAATCCGAAGAGGACGAAAACTTTTTCGTCAATAGCCACCTGATCGCGCGCATGGTCAAAAAGGATGGCAAGCCGCTCGACCCGCATGAAGACCGGAAAGAGACGGAGCGCGTGACCAAGCTCGTCGAGAAGGCGCAAGTCACCCCGCCTGGCCAGCCGATCCAAGGCCAAACCATCAGCATCAGCCGCCTGCTTGAAATCATGGACGTCCGCAACCCCAGGCGCGAAATCTACCACGGCCGGGCGACGATTGTTTTTGACTTCATCGGCCGCAAAGACGCGAAAACTCATGGCTTGGTTGAAGACGCCTCAAAGAAGCTGCAAGGGACGCTTTGGATCGATGAGGCCGACCGTCAGGTCGCCCACCTTGAAGTCAGCTTCAACGACAATTTCCATGTTGCGGGCGGCGTCTTGGCCACCATCCAGAAGGGCTCCAACTTCCACTTTGACCAGGCGCCCGTGGGCGGCGGAGTTTGGCTCCCCACAGGCGGCGAAGGCAGCATGCAGGCCCGGCTTCTGATGTTCAAGAGCCTTCGCCAACATTACTTTGAGCGCGACTACGATTTCAAACGCTTTAGCGTAGAAGCCCAGCAATCGAAGGACGCGAAGCCTGTCAAAGCAGCGAAACCTTAAGGCATTTTCACAGTTACTGTGGGGCGTCTTGGGTGTTGTGCAAGTGGTGTTTTCTTGGTGAAAACGCCACTTGATGGCTGCGGCTTGGGCTTACGGCAACTGTGAAAATGCGCTATTGCCCGCGCTTTCAGTCATCCCGCGCTGCCCGTTCGTTTACAGTGAAACCATGTTTGCGCGCCGCCTTTCCGTCCAGCGCATCGATCCCTCGGGCGAGCGCCATATCTGTCCCATCCGCCATATCGACAGCTTCGCCATGCGCGACTTCACCAACGACGCGGTCTTCGACGACACCTTCCCCGCCGGCGACGGGCTGCTTGAAATCGGCCACAAAGTGCCCCTCGGCTGCCTGCAATCTGCCATGGAGGACTGGTTTCGCCGCAAAGGCTACCTCAAGCCCGGCGAACGCCTTGAGGTGATGGAGACCGGTTCGGCCAGGTTCTGAGCCGTCAAAACGCTGCGGTCTGTTCCCTTGCGCCGCCATTCCAAAGCTGGAACTCGGCTTGGCGGCGAGCCTTGAGACCCGCATTCACCGCTCCGCCGGCATGGTCCCAGCTGAGCAACTGCTCTGCGGCGGCTTCGTATTGCCCGGCATTCAGCTCCCGCAGCAGGCTCGACCCCGCCAGCCGCCCGGCGCCCAGGTTGAAACAGAAGTCCACCAGAGCGTCGAACTGTCCCTGGGTAAGGGGAACCCAGACCAGCCGCCCGACCACCCGCTCCGCCTCAAGAACGTCACCGGCCAGCATCGCGGCGGCCTGCGCCTCGCCGATGCCGCCAGGAAAGGACTCCAGCGGCGTAACCCGGTGCCCATAGCCAATCGTCGGAAACCCGGCCACATCGATATACAGGTGGCCGCGAAACCCCTCCGACCTCTTGATCAGCTCCAGCCCTGCTGCGCTCAATTGCATCGATTCCCCCTTGCCCGGACAAAAACCGGCCCACAATGCACTAACTCTGGATCAACGCTAGCAAGAAAGTTGGTAATTTTCTGCAATCTGTGGGGGCGGCAGCCGGCTGCGGACCTGGATAAAAGTTGATTCTATAACCCTTGTATTTTCATTAATATATACAATGCGATGCTACGAGTTTGCGGCGGGTTGCCTCCCCGCGCCTGCCTTGGCGCCGAGTTTTGGACCCAAAACGGGAAAATATGCCGTTTTTAGTGCAGTCCGTAACCTCCGCGAGATGAATACATTACCGGGAGGCGTCCCGAACCCTGCCGTTTTCAACAAGAAAACCGTTATCTATCTTGACAATGAGTAGGCTTGGCCAGTGCCGGTTTAGTAAAATGAGCAGATGGTTAGAACAAGGAAAACACGCAACTTAAGACGACGGGCCCCGCTATGGATTTACTTCGTTGCGGGAGTCTCTGCCGTTGCTCTGGTCGCGCTGGTGGTGCTCTTCTCCACGCGAACAGTGCAAGCGGATGCGGGTCTTCCGAGACCAGCCCTCAACCCGCCTGCAACCTCACCTGCCACGAGCGCCACCGCGGCCACGCTGGATGATGAGGAACCGGCGGTTCCCCAGAGCGGCCCCACTGCCGAAGCCAGGCAGTGGAACAACAAGGTCCATGGCATTGCCTCATGGTACGGAGGCGTCTTTAACGGACGCAAAACCGCCAGCGGCCAGATTTTCAACATGTACGCCATGACAGCCTGTCACCCGACCCTTCCCTTCGGCTCTATTGTGCGGGTCGTCAACCGGACAAACCACCGCTCGGTGGTGGTTCGCATCACCGATCGCGGCGACCTAATTGAGGAGGGGCGCATTATCGACCTCTCCTACGGCGCAGCAAAGAAGCTCGGAATGACCTGGTCCGGCCTTGCGGAGGTGGATTTGCAGATCCTCTCCCTGGGCAGGCCGAGCGCCAAAGAGTAATCCTTCCCTCACAGAAAAACGGCCAACGGCCAGCCCCCGGGTTGGCCGTTGCTGTTCGCGCCGTGACAACTCGGAAACTGAGATTTCAACGGCACAGAAAACCTAGGACCCAACCTCTCTCATGAGATCGAGCAATGCCTATATATTGGAAATAATATCCACAGGTCATTTTCCAGTTCTTGATCAATCCCCGTTAGTTGTATAAATTTGGCTGTGGAAATGTGATACAAAATGTGAGAGCCCCCCGGCCTTGAGTTGAAGCTGGTTTTTTTGTGTCCTTGATCTGTGAGGTTTTATGGTTCGTCCAAAGTGCCAGTCTGGCGCTCTCGCGGTAATCCCAGCGGAAATCCGGCGCTATCGCAATGGATTTCGCACTCTCAGCCATCCGCTCCTGACGTCTTTTCCTGACGTTCAAGTCTGCTTGGATTGCGGCTGGGCGGAGTTTTTTGCTCCGCGAATCTCGCTATCTGCCCGGTGGTTGCGCCCGATACGCCTGGAGAGCGTTCCGAGCAGGAAAGCAATCGTACCCGCAACCGCAACTGCAGCGTGATGCGGTAGGCACGAGGTTGGCCGCCTTGCCTGGATACCTTGGTTCGAGTCTTCGGGGCCTTCGGGGAAACAGCAGGGCCAGTTTTCATGGAGGATTTAAACATGTCCGAGGTTTTTTCCGAGCTGGAAGTGCTCGGTAGGGGACGGCACGAACGAAATGCAAGTATGAATGAGTCGCAGGCGCAGCCAGGAAATTCCGAGCAACAGGCAAGCACGATTAAGTCGCAGGAACAGCCTCTGGTATTGACCGTAAATGCAGACGATTTTTCGGCCCTGGAGGAACGGATTCTTCATACGGTTGAAATGGTAAATTGGGAGCGGCAAGGCCGTCTGGCCGCCGAAGAGAGAGCCTTGCATGCGGAAGCGGCGGTGAAAGAGCATGTGCAACGTATCGACGCGCTGGAACGGGAATTGCAAGCGCTCAATAGCGACCGTGACAACGCGCATCTGCGCGTTGAGCGGCTGCTCAAGGCGCTGCGCGACGCGCTCGAACCGCCTGGCAGCGCTGAACCTGGCCGGCGGCCTGCCACAAGCAGTCTCGACCGGCCCGCAACTGGGGAGGGAGCGCGCGCCAAATCTTCGGCTGCTATTGGATGAAGTGCAGGAAGAAGAGCAGCCTCTGCCACTAGGAAACCATGCGAAATAGATTGCGAGTCGAGCAATCGAGCATATATCCTCTCATAGTCTGGCAGGCAAAATGAAAATTCCAGTTCCATCGGCGAGTCTCCAGAACGGCGATCGCGTCGCCGTCGTCGGCGGTGGACCAGCCGGCGCGTTTTTCGCCATCCATCTTCTCCGCGAGGCCCGGCAACTCGATCGAAAGATCGACGTCGTAATCGTCGAGAAACGCCGTCCGTCCGACCTGAACTTCGAGACCTTTCAATGCCGGGGATGCAACTACTGCGCGGGCATTATCTCGCCGAGGCTGAACGAGGTTCTCATCGAGTCCGATATTGCCGTTCCGGAAGAGATTGTCCAGGAGCGGATTGATCACGTCTGGATACAGGGGAAATGGAAGAACTTCCGCCTTCGAGTGCCCAATCATCAGCGGATGTATTCCGTGTACAGAGGCTCGTTGCCCGGCAGGAGGAATGGCAGGCCTACGGGGTTCGATGGGTTTCTGCTCGGTGAGGCGATGAAGGAAGGCGCGCGCCTGCAGTTTGGCGATGTGCAGGGGATTTCTTACGATGCGTCCGGGATGCCTGTCCTCGCCTTGAGGGTGCACTCGGGAGAGAATGTTTCGCTCAACGCCAGTTTCGTGGGTATCGCGACCGGAATCAATCCGCACTATGGCCTGAACGATAGTTCCGATGCGCTCATGGCCTCGATGAGTCAGTTGAATCCGTCATTCGTTCCCGGCAAGTCCCGGAGGGCCCTCATCTTCGAACTCGACGTGGGCGAGGACTTTCTCGAGCGCAACATGCATCGGGAGATCTACTTCATCGAGTACGGCTCAAAGCAACTCGCCCTTGAGCATACCGCGCTCATTCCCAAGGGCAGATTCCTGACCGTCGCCATCATCGGCAGGTGCGTGGATGAAGCGAACCTGCCGCAAGATAGCCGGCGGATCATCCACGAATTCCTGACCCTGCCGCAGGTTGACCGCATCCTGCCCGGCATCGCGGCGGCGCCTTATGCGTGTATTTGCGCTCCCAGAATGACCGTGGGCACCGCGGCGTCTCCTTTTGGCGACCGGTTTGCCGTAATCGGGGACGCAGTTGGGTCGCGATTGAACAAAGACGGCCTCTACTCAGCACATGTGACGGCCAGCAGGTTGGCGCACGCCGTGCTCCATGAGGGTATCGACCGGCAGGCACTCGCCCGGGGATACGGAAAGACCGTCAAGTGGCTTGTGGACGACAACCGCTCCGGGCACATCGTATTTGCCGTGAGCCGGGCTGCCTTCGCCATGCCGGTGATGAGCCGCGTCATGTATCAGGCGTTCGCTATCGAGTACAAGGTGCGGGACGAGGACAGCCGGCCGCTGAGCGGAATGCTTTGGAAGATCGCCAGCGGCACGGCCGACTACGGGGAAGTGCTTCGGGAGATGCTCAGTTGGGGTGTGCTGCGATCCATTCTAGTGGGCGCGGCGGTCACGTTGAGGAACGTGGCCGTCGAGTGGATCCTGGGCATGAAATGGGGAGAGTACGGACGCTTTCCGGCTGTCGTGGCCATGGAGAATCGCGAAGCCATCAAGGAGAAGCTCGCCGCAAGCCTGGCAATGCAGCTGGACCCGCCGCCTGACTTTGAACGCATGTATTCGATCAAGATCCGGGGCTCGGAGACGGAGATCATGGAGCAACTGGCCAAGTATGGCCAACCGGACGGGAGATTCGTCAAGCTCCGATTCGTCCACACGCAGCAGATCCATGGGACGCCCAACGAAGTGGGATCGGTGATTCAATACAGAGTACCGTTCCTGCACTTGGGCGCGAAACTGCACCTGACCAAAAAAGTGCGCCTTGAAACCCTGCTCTACGAGGCAGACGAGCGGCTCGCGGACCACGGCAAACTCATCTTCGACGTTGCGCCCACCCGGGACGGAAATCGCCGGCTCTGCATCTACGCGGCCTTCGACTACAAGAAAGGCAAGAGCCTCGCGAGCCGGATCATGTGGAGGAGCGCCAGATTCCTGTTCCCCGAGTTCGTGCACGACGTGGTGTGGAATCATGCCCTGTGCACACTGAAGGAAGACGTCGAGCGGGGGCATGATCGCGCCGTTTGGGAAGCGATAAGCCCCGATTTGCTTCAGGCCAGGTTGTGACGGCCGAGAGGTTCGATTGACCTACACCGGATTAGGAATTGGTGTAGGGCGAGTTGATGCTCAAAAGTGCCGTTTTCCTCAAGAAAACGGCATCTCGCACATTTTCGGATTCCTTACGTGAATTCCTAACCCGGTCTAGGACATGGCCCAAAACCCAAGAACTAACCCGGTTTTCAGTGGCTGAGTTTTTCCGGGATACGGCTGAGTGCGAAGAACAGGACCGCCGCAGCGGCCGAGAGCCAGCCGAACAGGTTACCGATGCGCGTGTAAAGAGTGGGCAGCGGGTTTGCTATCGTAACCCTGGTTAGCAGGGAACGGCCGGGCATTTCGCTGCTCGGAGCTTCGGCGAGGATGCGGCCATAGGGGTCGCTGGCCGTCAGTAGTCCCTCGCGTGACGCGCGCACGATACTGTAGCCATTCTCAACGCCGCGCAGGACGGTGGTGCGCGCCTCCATCCAGCCATCCAGATAAGCGAAGTCCCATGCCGGAACCAGCATAACGGCTGCGTGGCGCTGGCCATAGGCGCGGCCCAACGCGGCGAAGTGCATGTCTTTGCAAATCGCCAGGCCGCAGCTCTGGCCTGCGATGGTGACGACGGTGTAGCTCGTGCCCGATAGATAATGCGCGCGCCGCTCGGGCGGAGCCATGTGGTGTTTCTCGTAGCGCGCGGCAAGCAGACCTTCCGGCGTAAAGAGCCACGCCCAATTGGTGGGGTTTTTGCCGTCGTCGATTCCCACGCCAACTTCAAGCCAGACGCGATTTTGCCGGGCCAGCGCGCTGAAGTGCTGTTGCCACTCGACAGCCCTGGAGGGAGCAAGAATCGCGATTTTTTCCGGGAGAACGACGACCTGAGCGCCTTCGGCCGCGACCTCCGCGATGCGATCGTCATAACCCTGGAGGATGGTTCCGGCATAGGATAAGGATGCTTTCACGCCGATTGGGTCATCGATGGAGACAATGCCGAATGTGGTCTCAACGCCGGTGGCAGGCTTCTGCAAGCGCGCGTAACCAAAAATCAAAGACGCTGCGAGCAAAATCGCTGTGAGCGTGTACGCGATCCAGCCGTGACGCAACCTGCGGCCATACGCGATGGTTACGGCGAGAACCGAAGGGACGAGAGCGATAAGAAACAGCAATCCGGCTGTACCGAAGACAGAGACGATCTGGACAATGGGAAGGCGATCGGCCTGCGAATACGCCAGGCTGCCCCAGTTGCCGTCGGGAAGCAGCGCTGCCATCAGGGTGTCGGCAGCCACGCAGAAGACTGGGTAAGCGAAGACGGTCCACCACGCGCGGTAACGCACGATGACCCTGCGCGAGGCGAAGATAAGAAAATTCCATAGTAGGGCTTGGGCGACGATGGCCAGGATCACGAAGGGCAGCGGCATGACCAGCCTGTAGTAGTGGAAGTTACAACTGGTCCCGATGACGGCGGCGAGTGCAACCATCCAGCGCGCGTCGCGCGGGCGGAACTGGATGGCGATGAGGAGCAGCGGAGCAGGAGCCAGCCAGACCAGCCACCAAACGGGATGCAGGTCAACCACAAAACGCAGAAGCACGCCCGTGGTCACGGCCAGCACGATTTGCAACAAAATGAAGCGGAACCGGGGACTCATCCAAGCGATTTATAGCTGTGCGGAGGGGGCGTGTCAATGATGGGATTTTTGACAAAGGACCGGAGCGCACAAAAGAGATGGGAACTGTTCCCAGGCCTCACGCGGCCTCGCCTAGTGCGGCCGGCCGGGCAGGACGAAGTGCTCCGCGCAGCGCGGCTCGTAGGAGTCGCCGGGCACTTTGATGGGGCTGTCATAGGGCGCGGGTTTGCCATCGATGAGGCGCTGCGAGTAGAGGGCGCGCGCTCCGCAACTGCAGTAGGCCATGCACTCGGTGATGCTGCCGCCGTAGGCATTCACCAGCCAACTCAAGTTAAGCATTTCACCGAAGGGCATAGCGCGAAAGTCGAGATCGAGTCCGGCGACAAGAACGTCGTGGCCCAAGTCGAGCAGGTGCTTGGTGAAGAGGAAGAGATCGTCGACAAACTGGCCCTCATCGATTGCGATGCACTCGACGCGCTTGCCGATCTCGACCTCCTTGTCGCGGATGACCTCGAGCACCTCCCACGGGTTGGTGGACTTGAAGGTGTAGGCGCTCATCCTGCCGCCGTTGGGATTGCGGCTCTCCACCACCCCGGGACCGCCCTTGGTGTCGTCGCTGGGCTTGAGGACCATGACATATTGCTTGGCGTACTGGCGGCGCATGTCGGCGCGGCGCTGCAGCTCCGCGGTCTTATTGCTGCGCATCGGTCCCATCATGATTTCGAGCTTGCCTTGCACTTGCGTGTCTCCTAAAGCGGCTCCGGATTCTCATGATAGCGCGGCAGGGGCGAAAGGATGAGGCGTGGATAAAAGGATAGAAATTCGTGCCTTGTTTGCGCGGGTCTGGAGACCCGCGTTACGTTAACCGCGCGACAGCGGGTCGGGAAACCGGCGTTACGTTTTCGCTGCGTTTTGCGAGAAATGCGGGTTATCGTCCGACCGCTCGCAGTTCGGCGTCTACTGCGGCCTTCATCACGCCGCAGCTCTCGAAGAAGTGGACCAGGTCGGCGGAGAGCGCGCCTCCCGGCTCAAGCGATGGTGAGGGTTCGCGGTTTCCTGCTCTTGCGACGGAAGGAGCAGCCGCAGGTCCTTCGGCTCCGGTCGCTGCGCGACCGTCGCTCAGGATCACAGGGGCACGGAATTGCATCGGCGCAGCGGCCATGCGCATAGCGCCGCCGCCTTGGGCGTCGAGGATGAGCGCGGTGAGTTTTCGCGCCAGGGGCAGCGGAAAGCTTTCCGAAACGAAGACCAGTTTGCCGCGCGTGGTGATGACGACCGGGCCCTCGTTGGTCGAGTAGACCTGCTCCACCGATCCGTCGTCCGCCGGAGCAGATGCGTCTGCGGCCTTCTCCAATTGCACGCTGGAATATTTCCGCGCCAGGTTGCTGGCGTAAAGCTTGGTGAAGACCTGCGCAGAGTCGGCGTTCTTCCAGACTGAAAGATAGAAGAGGGCGAGGGACTTGGTGCTGGCCTGTTCGGCCGGGGTGGTGGCGCTGCGCAGTTGTCCCGCCCAATAGAGGCCCCCATCCCAGGCCGGAGTCAGATCGCGGGCCGCGTTATCGCCGCCAAAGAGCTCTGTGATGATATGCACGTCGAGCTCGCCCATCTGGCCGATGTCGTAGGGCTGGTAGAGCGAGTCAACTAAGGGGTGAATGTCGGGCAGCAAGGGGATGGAAGGGATGTGCTTCTTCTCGTATTCGCGCGGGTTGATGATTTCCCAACTCGAGGTCGGCGGGCGGTCGAGGGTTCCGGCAAAGGCCGCGGCCTGACCCTGGTCCATCCACACGTCCTGCTCAAAGCTGAGGCCCTCGCGGTAGGGGAAGAGCATGGATTCCGACAGAAGCAGCGGCGCGCGCGCCATCACGGGCGAGTCTTCGGCAGAGTTCATCTGCGACTTGACGACATCGAGCACCTCGGGGTCCTTGATGAGGCTTTTGCCCATCGGCTTGAGCATGTAGTCAAACATGACGGCCGTGGCCTGGCCCTCTGCCACGGCATCCCGGGCGGTGTCCATCTCGTCTTTGACCAGGTTATTCTGGTCGCCGGCTGCGTCATGCGAGACGTCGTTGGGGGTCTGGTCGTCCCACTTTTCCAGGTCGGAGTGCTGGTCCTGCAGGGCGTGGGTCAGCTCGTGCGCCATCACCGGCTTCTGCTCTTCGGGATCCACCCAGTCGAGCAGGTACACGGTCTTGGTCTTGGAGTCGTAGTAGCCTTCGATCTGCTCCTTCAGGAGCGCCAGCAGAAAGGGCTTGAGATCGAAGTCCTGGTCGATCAGTCCGAATTTCTTCAGCACGATTTCGTCGCGCTCGAGGCGCTTTGCGCCTTCGTCTTCATTGAATTTTTCGTCGAGATACGCTTCCACGGCGGGGCGGGTGGTCAGTTGACGCTTGACGGTGCTCTTGATGGGCAGGCCGGTCTCATCCGCGGAGAACTTGATCAGCTCATCGACCATCGCGAAGAGCTGTTTGGCCTGCTCGGGCGTGATGTGGGTAGCGGGCTTGGCGCTTTCATTGCCACGGGACGGGCTGGTGGTTGCGGCGCCTGCGGGCGGGGCGGGCTGGGCCGGCGAAGGGGCGGTTTGCTGAGCCGTGGCCAGGGCTGCCGTTGCGACGAGAAGCAGGATGGACCAGATGGCTCCGCGCCGGTTCCATTGCGCAATTCTGTGCTGCGCTTCCATTGGATCTCCTGCGGGCATCCACGCTCCCCGTGGGGTTTTCGGCCCGGCACTAGGTTTCTGAGGCCGGAACTCCCGCTTCTCTCTTCAAGGCTATAATCAAGATGCGGTTCCGCGCCAAGTTGGCAGGAAAAATCCTGCGCCGGACCGCGGAAAAGTCTCCCCCATGACCGAGTCCGATATCGCCGCAAACCTGCAGGCCACCGCGCTGGCCGCAATGCTCGAATCCTCCCGTACGCCCCATGAAGTTGCCGCTTACCGAGGGGCGCTGACCCCACGGATGTTGGACGCGCCAGAAGCGGAAATAGCGGCGTTGGCTTATGGAGCCGCAATCCACGATTTGGGCTGGATGCGGCGCGTGGCTGTTCGCGGAGCCGACCGTTTTCGCTGGTTGAGCGGGATGGTGACGAACACCGTAAACGACCTGTTTCCCAACACCGGGGCCTGGAACCTGGTATTGAACGCACAGGGACGCATCCAGGGCGACCTGACGGTGTGGCGGGAAGGCGAGGAGCTCTCGCCCCATCGGCGAAGACCGGCGGGCGGCGGCGAAAAGAGCAGTGCCGGCAGCGCCACAACAGGCAGGGCCGGCAGCGAAGATCGCCTGTTGGGAACCCCATTTGCCGGGGAATCCGGGCTGGAACTGGAGATCGAAGCCGGCCAGATCGACAAATTGCTGGAGCATCTGAACCGTTACATCATTATGGACGACGTGGAGCTGGTTCCATTGGGCGAGGAGCAGGTGGGCGAGGCCGGTTCGGAGACAGCTGTAGGACTGGCCGGCCCGCAGGCCGATGAGGTGTTAGAGCGCGTGGGCCTGCCAACGATCGGGAACCCCATGGAAGGGACCAGCGTGGAATGGAACGGCTGGGAGCTGAGGATTTTGCGCGGTTACGGCGTGCTGGCGCCGCACTACGAGTTCTGGCTGCCCTCAGCGGGACTGGTCAAGCTGTGGTCGTGCCTGCGCACGGGCGGGGCCACGCCTGTGGGTTCGGCGGCGCTGGAGGCCTTTCGCATCGCCGAGGGGATACCGGCCTACGGGATCGATATGAGAGAGCGCGACCTGCCGCAGGAAACCTGCCAGATGCGGGCGCTGCACTTCGCCAAGGGCTGCTACCTGGGCCAGGAGATTGTGGAGCGCATTCGGTCGCGCGGCAGTGTGCACCGGCACCTGCGGCCGCTGGAGCTGGCCGGGCCTGTGCCGCCGGGCGGAACGGAGCTGACGCTGGAAAACGGGACGGCCGCGGGGCAGATTACCAGCGCAGCCGAGCTGCTGCTCGAGAAGGGCAGCCGCGTCTTCGCTTTGGGTATGATGCAGGCAGAAGCGGAAGCGCGCAGCCATAGCTTCCTGTACAAAGCCGGGACGGCTGCGGGAACGGCCCGAATTCTCGCCGCGCCGCCCAGCCTTTGATCGGGAACGCATCGGAGGCGGAGATTGGCGAGAAAGCAAGTTAGCGAGTCAGCAGATGGGATGGGAAAACGGAAACTATGAGCGAACCCCCAAAGTTTGAAGTGATTGACCGCCGCAAGATGAAGGCGGAAGAAGAAAAAGAGAGTGGGCAAGCGCCCGCGCCGCCGGCCCCGCCCACCCCGTCAACGCCCGGAGAGGCGGCGCCCGGGCCGCGCCTGGTAGTGAACGAGCCCCGCCGCGAGACGGCAACACAGCAGCCTGCGCCACCCGCGGAGGAGCAGGAGCTGGCAGACGCACTGCCTCCCCCGCCCACCGCACAGGAGAGCCACGAGCAGAAGGCCGCCTACGACGCCTCGGCGCAGCGGCTGGAGGATTTGATTCGCGCGCAGAATCCCGCTGCGGGTCCGCAACCGCCCATGGGGTTCGAGCATCTGGTGCAGCAGTTCTACGTGACCGCGATGTTGCAGATGGGGGCAGGCGCGCAGGAGGGCCAGCGGCCGCGGGTTGACATTGTGGGTGCGCGCGCCACCATCGACCTGCTGGGGATTCTGGCGGAAAAAACCCGCGGCAACCTGACCGAAGCCGAGGATCGCATGTTGCAGTCGGTGCTGTTCGAGGCGCGCATGGCCTTTCTGGAACTGACCAGGATGATGACTGTGCAGAGCGTGCCGCCGCCTCCGCCGCCAGGGAAAAAATAGAGGGGCAGCTTTTTCGCTGCCAGCTTCCAGCTCCTAGCTCCGGACTGCGAGCAGCCGGTCTTGAGGGTGGAGGCGTTCATCGCAGAGCCCGCAGTTCGCTTTTAATCCCTGATTTGGTAATGGATGGAAAAACTACCCGGCGTTTTCCCTGCCACGTAGTAGTTAAAGGCCAGGAGCTAGAAGCTAGAGGCTTTGAATGGAAGGCATACTTACATTTTTGGGCACTGGGACCTCGATGGGGGTTCCGACGCTGGGCTGCTCCTGTGCGGTGTGCGTCTCTGCCGACGCCCACGACCGGCGGCTGCGTCCCTCCGTGCTGCTGCGCTGGCGTGAGCCCGCGGCCGAACCTTCGGCAGGCACCGAACGCACGGTGGTGATAGACACCGGACCGGATTTTCGCGAGCAGGCGCTCCGCGAGCGGCTGGCGCATGTCGATGCCGTTTTCTACACGCACTCGCATGTCGACCACATTATGGGGATGGACGATCTGCGCCCGCTGAGCTTTATCGGCGCACGAAAGGGCGAGCTGATCCCGCTCTACGCGGATGCGGAGACGGCCGCAGTCCTGGAAAGGATCTTCGCCTACACCCTTTCGCCGGAGGCCACGTACCCCACGCGTGCGCGTGTTGAGCTCAAGCCCTTGGCCGAAAGCAACGCGGTGCACGGCGTAGAATTCGTCCGCATTCCGCTCATACACGGCGAGATGCCGATCTCCGGCTTTCGCTTTGGCAACGCAGTCTACCTGACTGATGTAAGCGCGATTCCAGAGTCGAGCTTTGCCCTGCTCGAAGGCGTTGAGGTTCTGGCGCTCTCGGCGCTGCGCCACAAGCCCCACCCCAGTCACGCCACCCTGGAGCAGGCACTTAATTGGGCGCGGCGCATTGGCGCGCGGCAAACGTGGTTCACGCACCTTTCCCACGACCTGGGCCACGAAGAAACCAATCGCACACTGCCTGTAAACGCCAGGCTGGCTTATGACGGGTTGAGCGTGCCCGTGATTCTATGACACGCGCGGCGATTCCCATCTTCCGTTCGCTGGCTGAGATTCCCTCGGGCTTCGGGCCCACGATGGCCGCGATTGGCAACTTTGACGGCGTGCATCTGGGCCATCGGGAGAATCTTGCGGCCGCTGTGAGAGAAGCGCGAAGTGCGGGAGTGCGCGCAGTAGCTATCACCTTCGATCCGCATCCGGAGCGGTTCCTGCGTCCCGCGCGGGCGCCGCGGTTGATCACGCCTACGCCCGAGCGCTTGCGGCTACTGGTGGAAACGGGAATCGACGCGGTGCTGGTGCTGCATTTCGACGCGGCGCTGGCCGGGCTCTCGGCGCGCGATTTTGTCGAGCGGGTTCTGGTTGGGGCACTGGGCATTCGCAGCGTGCACGAAGGGCAGAGCTTCCGGTTCGGGCATGGCGCCGAGGCCGGCGTGCGGGAGATGGCCGCGATGGGCGCCGAGCTGGGCTTCGCCGTGCACGTTCACGAGGCGGTGCGCGTGCGCGGCCTGGATGTTTCCAGTTCGGCCATTCGCGCGCTGGTGGCCGCGGGCGACGTGCGCCGCGCGCGCTGGATGCTGGGCCGGCCCTTCGTGGTGCTTTCCACGCCGGCCTCAGGGCGCGGCATCGGCTCGCGGCTGCTGGTGCCCACGGTGAATCTGGCGCCTTACGATGAGTTGCTGCCGGCTCTGGGCGTGTACGTCACGCGGCTTCGCATGAACGGACGTGAGTTTCAGGCGGTGACGAATGTGGGCAACCGGCCGACATTTGGCGAGGCGTCTTTTGCCGTTGAGTCGCACATTCTCAACTTCGAGCCGGTCGAGATGGACGAAAACACTCCGATTGAGCTTGAGTTTTTGTTGCGCTTGCGCGGGGAGCGCGAGTGGCCGTCGCCAGAAGCGCTGAAGGCGCAGATCTTCAAGGATGTGGCGCGGGCAAAGCGGTATTTCCGGCTCGCCGTGAGCTAGAGTCTGTTATTCGCTTTGGGGCGGGCAGCATTCCGAGCGAAGCCGTTACAATTCTGTCGCAGGGGTTCTTCTTGCCGGTTTTTCGCGCGTTGCTCGTTGCCGTATTCGCGCTTGCCGCCGCCGCCCATGCCGCTTCGCGCGTTCGGGCCGCGCCGGTCCCTCCTGAAATGCGCTCCGGCTTTTTCGCCGTTGCCGTGAACGGGCAGCTCGTGGACGTGGCCCACGCTGCTTCGAACTACGAGTTCGTGAGCTTTGATACCACTGGGCCCGTGGAGATCTCGATTACTGCCGCGGAACCGGGTTTTTGGGATGGCGGCGTCGATATTGAGCCTTGGCGGCTCGGTTTGCGCGCTTCGCGCGAGGGCCCAACCATCCACTTCCGGCTCCCCGGCCCGGCCAAGCTTTCCATCTCCCGGCCCGGCGACTTTTTGAACCAGGCCAAAATGCTGTTTGTCTTTGCCGGCTCGCCGCCCCCGCCGCCGCCCACCGGGCCCAACGTCCTGCTTGTGCCCGCGGGCGTGCATCACGAAAGTCTGAACCCGAAAAGCGGCGACACCATCTATTTCGAACCCGGCGCGTACGTCTTCGGCAGCTTGAACCTGTGGCAGGTTGAGAACGTGAAGGTGCTGGGTCGCGGCACCATGGTTTACCAAGGCCCGCAGGATCCGGCTGCCGACGAGGGCTGGATGCAAAAGCCAGACTGGCATTGCATCGGCGCCTACCAGGCGCACAATGTGGAGATCGACGGCCTGACCTGCATCGTTCGCTCGCGCACCTGGTCCATCCAGATGAAGGACTCGACCGGATTCACCTTCGACGACCTGCGCCTGATCGCGGGCGACGCCGGCAACGCCAACCAGGACGGCATGGACTGGCTGGGCGGCGGCGACACTGTTGTCCGCAACGCCTTTCTGCGCGCCTCCGACGACGACCTGGCCATGCAGGGCAACTGGGACGGCTACACCGAGGCCGACATGGTGCGTCCCGGCAGCGACGCCGACAACATACTAGTGGAAGACAGCGAGCTCTCCACCAGCATCTCGAACATTGTGCGTGCCGGGTGGCCCAAAAAAATCTTCAACTCGCGCAACTTCACTCTGCGTGACTCCGATATCCTGCACGGCGGTATCGGCGCCTGCGGCCAGACCTTCGGCCTGTTCGGCATCTGGGGCGCAAACGGCGCGCGCGGCGACCACTCCGGATTTACTTTCGAGAATCTGTTTCTCGACAACTGGTACTCGCTGGCGCAAATCGAGCAGGAGCAGCCCATCCTGCATGGATTTGTCTTCCGGAACATCTGGGCGCCCGATCAGCCGCCGCTCACTGAGTCTACGCTTACCGGCGACGTTGCGGACGTGACCTTCGACAATGTGAAGTACGGCCAAACGCGCGTGAGCAGCGATGCGCAAGTGCCGCTCGTGGTCGCGGGCGGCGCCGGGCAGCCGCAGTTTGCGCCTGCGCCCGCGCTGGTTGCGTCATTCACCGTCGAGTCGCAGGTCTTTGCGCCCGGACAGAAGGTCAGATTCACCGCGCAACGCGCACCCAACGCGCGCTACACCTGGCTGTTCGGTGACGGAACCCAGAGCCACCGCCGCCGCGTGCGCCATCGCTTCCCCGACGCGCTGGGAACCGCTCTCGACGGCCAAAATGGCGCGGGACGCTTCCGGGTTCTGCTTCATGTCACAGATAAGACCGGCCATCAGGACTGGGCTGCACAAGGGGTTGTGGCCGTCGCGCAATGGCATGATGCGGTGAGCGCCGCACCCGTTGCGCCCGGCCTAGCGTGGAAGATTTACGCCGGGACCTGGGCCGAACTGCCGGACTTTTCCCATCTGCAGCCGGCGCTCACCGGCGAGTCAGCGAATTTGGAGGCGAGCGCGCAAGGCCTTGCCAGCTACGCCACGGCGTGGGACGGCTTCGTGAACATTCCCGCCGACGGCGGTTACACTTTTCACCTCATCGATCGCGACGGCGCACGCCTCCTCATCGACGGCATGGAAGTAGCCAGGACCGGCCCACCGTTCGCGCAGGTCTGCGGCTCACCGGGCAACGCGCTCCGCTACGACCGAAGCTCGCTCGGCCTGCGCGCCGGCCAGCACGCCTTTCACGTGGAAGGGCTGAACTCCGCGAGCGGCGGCGCACCGCGCCTGTTGTGGGAAGGCCCCGCCCTGCCGCTCGCTGATGTTCCCCCATCCGCGTTTAGCCATACAAGGCAAAATGCGGATGGATGGTAGAGGCAAAGGAATTAGACGGTACTATTCCAAACCGACCGGCAAATTCGCAGGGGGGTCGGACATGGGGCACGCGTGCATCTTTATGCCCCCGCTTGACTGAGACTCGGGCCGCGCGCGTATCATACTTTATCCCCAAAAGTCCATCTGCGTGAGGCCAGATGACTGTTCGCACGACAACCAAGAACCCCGCCGTCCTCTCGTATTACACGATGCGCAGAGCAGTGGGACTGATCGCATTGATACTACCTTTCGCACTTGCCGGCGGTTGCATCCTGTTCGCACTCATAGAGCCCGGTCATACGCTGCCGAGACCGATTCTGCAACGCTCCCTCAGCGACTACTACTACACGCCCATGCGCAACTATCTTGTCGGCAGCCTGTGCGCTATCGCGGCCTTCCTGGCCTGCTCTCGCGGATATGACCTGACCGACGAAATCGCCGGCTATCTGTCCGGCTTCTTTACGCTCTGCGTCGCGCTGATTCCCCCCGTGGACCCTCGCAGCTCCAGCTACACGGCGATGCAAGTCGACATCGGTTTCGTGCACAGCGGTTTCGCCGCACTCATGTTTCTCTCTCTAGCCTATTTCTGTATCTTTCTCTTTCGCAGATCCTCACCCGAAAAGACGCTGACCCGCCGCAAGCGGGACAGAAACAGGATCTACGGAACCTGCGGTCTGATCATCGTAGCCTGCATCGTCGTTATGGTCAGCCTGACGATCAGGGCAATAGCCGAATCGCTTCGGCCTTCCTTTCTGCTCTTCTGGTGCGAGTCGCTGGCGCTGGCTGCCTTCGGTGTAGCCTGGCTCACCAAGGGCGAAGGAATCCTGCGGGACAGGCCACAGAACCATATCCGGCCGTCGTGGGTCTGACGGGTGTTCTGGCCTACCGGCGGCACCGGCAATGCTACAACAAGCGGGCGACCCGGCGTCGCCCCAGGATGCCGGGGTGTCCCCGGTCCGTACCCCTGCCGGTACCCCCTTTTCCCCTACTTCAAAAAATCGTCGCACAGTTCCGGGTCCCGAACCGCAGATCCTTCGACTCGGGTTGGCGCGAAAAGCGCGCCAATCCTCGCTCAGGATGACTGTGCATTTATCGTATGAACTTCAGACTCAGGACACTGGCTCGCGCCGCACTACTCCGCCTCCAAGAGCGGCTGAGCGCCACCCTGGAAGTACGCAACCAGCGCAACGGCGGCGCCAATCGAGCTACCGATAGCGTAGATCAGAATGGCACTGCTTCGCGAACCGGTAAGATCCCTGAACAATAAAATCGACAAGGGACTGGCGAACTGCCCCAGGAACCAGGCCATTTGCCAGAGGCCTGAGCCCCGCGCCCTTACCGCCGGGGACAACTTGGAAAGCGCCCAGGTAAGCAGGCAGGGCAGAACGATGCCGGAGCCGAGTCCGTTGATAGCTGCCCCGATATCGGTGAAAAGGAGGCCACGGGATAGAGCCATCACAAAAAATCCGACAGCGGAGAGGGTGAAGCTGACCGTCAGTTTGCCCACTACCGGCAACCGCATCAGTTTGAACAGACCCGAGCCCAGGAGCATGAACAGCACGGCTAAAGCGGTTTGAAATCCGATCGTTTTCTGATCCGTCACGCCGCGCTCGGTCAGAATGAAGCTGAACTGCACGAGCATGACATAGAACGAGGAACTGGCCAAAAAGCCGAGAATGCAGATCCACGCCAACGGCGCCCAGTTATACCTCTCTGCCGCAGGCTGCGCATGAAAAGACGGCCGATGAAAGAGAGTGCCGGCGTTTGCCTTAGGGCTTCCCTCATGGCTCCCCTCTGGCATGATCTGTTCCCAGGTCCCAAACAGGCAGAGCGGAAAAAGGACAAAAGCCGCGCCGTACATCAGGAACGGCAGGCGCCATCCGCTCTGGCCCAGCAATCCGCCTGCCGCGACCATGATGATCGCGATCACGCCGCCGCCGCCGGATTGAATTGCCAGCCAGCTCTCCCGCTGGCTGACAGGAAAGTAGTCGGCCACCAGAGCGGTGGTGCACACCATAATGATGGATTCCGTGATTCCTACGCCGGCCCGCGTAATCACGATGCCTAAAAGGGAGTTCAGCGCCATCGGCGCGCACCCCACGAACCCGTAGACCCCCACGCCGAACAATAAAACCCGCCGCCTGCCGATTCGGTCGGCCAGCAATCCTGCCGGCCAGGCGCAAATCGCCACAAACAGCGCAGGCAACGTGGCCACCAGCGATATCAGGAAATCGACATGAGGATCGCTGCGAAAATGTTGCGTAATTTTGGGCAGCACAGGAGAAAGCACGACGGTGGCGATCACCGCCAGCCAATTGACCGAGGTCAGCGTCCAGCCCTGCACCGCCCCGGCTCTTTTGCCGGTTGGGGGAGAAAGGATTGTCATTGTCATCGAACTCCTCTACGGACAAAATTATCTTTCCTCATCTCGGCGCCGAAGCGCATGCCCCAATTTGCTCTGGTGTATGGAGATTGATTCACATTCTATATTTTTCAGCTCGCATCAAGCACTCTCGCAGATCGTGGAATCGGGAGTTCACAATCACCAAGCAGGAACTGGAAATTTTGGGCAATCATACGGCTTCCTGCCTGCATTTGCGAGAGCGACAAAAGGTGACTACCAACGCAATCCCGGCCCGTCGCCTTACAGTGCTTGGTTACTTCGCTTGCGCTCTGGCCTTTGGGGCATGGGAGTCTTGCGGGACGGCGGCCTGCTGCATCGGCTTCGCATCGTCGTCGCCGGGAAACTGCTCATCGTCTTTGCCGGCGATGGCGGCGCGCATGAAGTCGATCCATATGGGCAGCGCAGCGCGGGCGCCGGTTTCCTTGTTGCCCAGCGATTCGCGGCTGTCGAAACCGACCCACACGCCGCAGGTGACTGAAGGCGAGAATCCCAAAAACCAGGCGTCGGTAAAGTCCGAGGTGGTTCCGGTTTTGCCGCCGATCGGATGATGCAACTGCGCGGCCGAGGCGCCGGTGCCGTGCTGCGTCACGCCTTGCAGCAAGGTCATCATGGTACGCGCGGTTTGCTGGTCGATCACCTCGTTCACGGCAGAAGTCTCCTGCCATAGCGTGAAGCCGTCGGCGTTGGAGACCTTACGGATGAGACGCGGCGCCACGCGGATTCCGTCGTTGGGGAAGACGGAATAGGAGGCCACCTGCTCCTCGAGCGTGATCTCCACTGCGCCCAGAGCAACAGGAAGATAAGGAGGAATATTCGAGGTGACGCCGAAACGGTGCGCCATGTCGATGACCTTGTGAATGCCCACGCGCGCGGCCAGCTTGAGCGCAGGAATGTTGCGCGACTCGGCGAAAGCGTTGGCGATCGTCATTGCGCCCTTGTAGTCGTTCTCGTAGTTGTGCGGCACGTAGCCGCCGAAGCTGACCGGCCCGTCGACAATGATGTCGGTGGGCTGGACGCCGTCCTCGATGGCCGCGGTGTAGACGTAGGGCTTGAAGCTGGAGCCGGTCTGGCGCTCGGCCTGCGTGGCGCGGTTGAAGACCGAGAGTGCGTAGTCGCGCCCGCCCACCATAGCCAGCACATCGCCGCTGGTGTTGTCTATGGCAAGCAACGCGCCTTCGGCGCCGGAGTCCTGCTCGAGCGAAACGCGGCGCGAGCCGTCCTCGGTGGCCGCGGCCAGGCGTACGTAGAGAATGTCGCCGGGCTTGGCCAGCGCGTCGCCGTAGTGCACTCCCGTCCATTGCCAGTCGCCGGGCAAAAGGACAATGTCAGAGCCTGCCTGACCGGGCGGCCCGATGCGCGCATGAATTTCCAGCGGAAGCACGCGTGTGACCAGCGCATGAATATAGTCGCCGGGGCCGGCAGCGACGGCCCAGTCGGGATGCCGGAACGTGTCGAGCGTGGCGTTGCCGGCAAGAACATTTTCCAGCTTGCCCTTCCATCCGTGCCGGCGCTCGTAAACGGCCACGCCGTCGGCCATGGCGCGGTTGGCCACTTGCTGCAAATCCAGATCGAGTGTGGTGTCAACACGCAGGCCGGCCTCGTGCACCTCCTCGGTGCCGAAGTGTTTTTCGAGCTCGCGGCGCACCTCTTCCTGGAACCAGGGCGCTACCGAGCCCACAGGCTGCGCGATGCGCAGGCCGAGCGGAGCGGCGCGCGCCTTCTCGGCCTGGGCGTGGGTAATCACGCCGTCCGACTCCATCTCGCTGAGCACCAGATTGCGGCGGCGGATGGCGCGGTCGGGATTGAGCACGGGCGAAAACGCCACCGGCCCCTTGGGCAGCCCGGCCAGAAGCGCGGCTTCAGTCAGGTTCAGATCTTTGGCGTGCTTGGAAAAGAAATACTCCGAGGCGGCCTCGAAGCCGTACATACCGCTGCCCAGGTAAATCTGGTTGCCGTAGAGGGTGAAGATCTGCTCCTTGGTAAAGGCTCGCTCAATCTGGATGGCGAGGTAGGCCTCCTGAACCTTGCGCATGGCGTTGCGGTCGGAGGAGAGAAAGAGATTGCGCGCCAGTTGCATGGTGAGAGTGGAAGCGCCCTGGGCGCGGCCGTGCGAGCGGATGTCGTGCCAGGCAGCGCCAGCGACACGGAAGACATTGATGCCCCAGTGCGACTCGAAGTTCTTGTCTTCAATGGAGATAACGGCTTGGCGCAGGATGGGTGCAAAGTCGTCGTAGCCGACTACCTCGCGGCGCTCCAGCGCAAAGGAGCCGACGATGCGGCCCTTGCGGTCGTAGAGATCGGTGGTGGTGGAGGGGCGGTAATGCTCAAGCTCCTCAATCTGCGGCAGATCGACGGAGTAGACGAGGGTGAGGCCGGCTAGCGAACCGGTAACGGCGGCCAGCATCAGCAGGGCCACGAGGGCGGAGCGTCCGGCCAACTTGCGGCGCCGGCGGTTTGGTAGCGGCAGACCGGCAGGTCGGCGCGGCCTTGTCAATGGGCGCGCTTCGAACTCCCGTACCGGGGGCCGTTGGGGGGTCGTAGCCAACGCAGATCTGGCCTCACGGGCGCCGCTCCGCAAGATGCAGCTGAACGGCACCTCAGTGTAAGGCTAACATTGTAACGAAAATCGGGGAAGCAGCGCCCAAAGTATCGCGCACCACGCTATGCACGAGCGGGAAAAATGGAGCCTGCCAGGACTTGACCGCGGCGCAACTGGCCGCCGATCAACCGTTCTTGGCCTTCAGCAGCGCAAGTGCCTGATTCAGCGGCTCGTCGCCATTGGAGGGCGGCATGGGCTCGTTATCGTCCTCGGGCGATGCGACCACGACAGTGGGCGTAACGGCCTCGTCCTCAATCTTTTTGCCGTCGGGGCCCTCATACTTGGCCACAGTGAGCAGCAGGGCAGCGCCGTCGGGTAAGTCGATCGTTCGTTGCACCGAGCCCTCGCCGAAGGTGCGCTCGCCCACCACGTCGCCGCGCTTCAGTCCCTCGATGGCGGCGGCGGCCAGTTCAGGCGCGCCATAGGTGCCGCGATTCACCAGCACCGCCACGGGCGCGTCGGTGAGGCATTGCGCGGGATCGGCGGTGAAAATCTGTTGTGGGAACTTCTGGCCTTCCAGCGTAGCCAGGGTTCCCTGTTTGATGAAGAAGTTGGCCAGCCGCAATCCCTGCCTGGGGTCGTCGCCCGAGGCGTCGCGGAGGTCGAGCAGAATCTTGTGCCCCTTGCCGGCCGCTTTGATTTTGGCGGCGACATCGTCCACGCGAGCCGCGGTCAGTATGCCCGGCTTGAGGTACAGGATGGTCGCATTCTCGTAGAACTGCTCGCCCAGCGCAGGGGCGGCCACCAGGGCGCGCGTGAGCGTGATCTTGTCGGGATCGGGCTTGAAGGGACGCACCACGGAAATCGTGACCGTGGTTCCGGGCTTGCCCTCCAGCATGAAACGGATCACGGCCAGGGGCACATCGTGGGTGGACTGATCGCCGATCAAATCGATCACATCGCCGTCGCGCAGATGCTCCTGCCCGGCGGGCGAGCCGGGCAGCACGTTGACCACCGTAGCGTAGCCGTAGCGCTTGGAAACGGTGATTCCCACCTGCGCAACGTCTGCAGTGGAGCGGTCCTTATAAATCTTGTACTCGGCAGCCGTCAGATAGCTGGAATCGGGATCGAGCGAATCCATCAGGCCGTGCAGCGCGCCGTTGGTCACTTCGGGAATGTTGGGGTCGGTGACGTAGTAGTTCTGAATCTTGCGCAAAACTTCGGAGTAGACGCCGATCTGGCGGTAGGCGGCATCCTGCTCATCGCCGGCATGCACGCCGAACCATCCGAACTCGCCCTGAACGTAGCCCAGGCCGAGGCCGGCGAAGATCACCACGGAGATTGCAAAAACGAAACGCTGAAAGAATCGGGACACACACACCACCAGAGGGGGCCTCATGGGGAAGCCGGCCGCTCATACCTTATAGACGCAATGATAACGCAGTTGGCGCAGGGAATCAGCGCGGGAGGGCAAAGCCGATGGTCAGGCGGTTGCCGCCGGGGAGGCGCTGGTAGGCGAGGCTGCCGGCGAATTTCCGCAGGAGAGGGATTCCCCGGCCTCCGGGCCGAACTTGATCGATGGAGGATGGAAGGGGCACATCATCTGCCGCCAGGGGATTGAAAGGCGGGGCATGATCTTCGATGGCGAACACCACTTCTTGGGTTCCGGCGGGCGTGGTGCAATCCACGGTGATAGCCAGGTTGGGCTGGCCGCCGTGTCCGTGGCGAATGACGTTGGAGATCGCTTCTTCAAGGCAGAGCTGAATCGCGAACTCGGTGTCGGCTGGGATGCCGAGTGCGGCGGCCTGCGCCTCGACCCACGACCAAAGCCGCGCCAGCTCATGGAGCTGACTTTGCAAGGTCAGGCGCGGCTCGGGCTTGACGGTGTTTTCTCCGGGCATGATGGCCGCCGGCGACATAGGGAACTACTTTTGTAATGCGGCGATCGCAGCAGCAAGATCGTGGTGAATTGGAAACAGGGAATCGATGCCGCTGGTCTTCAGAACCGATGTCACCATCTCGTTGGGCGCGAAGAGGACCACCTTGCCGCCGCGGCTACTCACCGCTCGCGCCGGACGCACGATGGAGCCCATGCCCATCGAACCAAGGAAAGAGACCTTTTCGAGGTCGATCAGGAGCTTCTTACTGCTGCCCGCGATCAGATTCATCTTCAGGTCCACAGCCTGGGCTCCGGCGATGTCCATGCGGCCATCGAGCACGACTTTGGTGATGCCGCCGTCCAATTCTTCCGTGGAGATTTGCATTTCCTTCTTCCTTTTCGTATTGCGGGGTTCTGGGGGAATTCTCTATACGCGGATGGTACGGGACGATTGTGACAATTCGGTTACAACGGCGACGATTCAGAGGGAAGAAAAGATGTTGCCGCTCCAGGACAGAAACAGTGTCGCGGTCTTATCAATCGGCGCCGTAATCTTCGGTTGCACCTGGTTCTGCACCATCAACTGAATCTTCAAAGTCCGCTTCTTCTTCGCGACGAAGTTGTCGCTCACGATATTCGATTCGAACTCCTGCCCGCCACTCTTCAGGACCACGCGAAAGGACTGCACGCCCGGAGGGACAAACAGGTTATCAAGGCTGGCGCCGTCGCCGGTAACGAAGCTCAGATAGGGCTTCTTGTCCATCTCCACCGTGAACTGCATGCCGCTTGGAAATTTGCTCACGTCGATCTTCAGCTTTCCGCTTGTATTCGGATCGAGTTTTCGCGGATCGAAGGCCGCCGGCGCCGGAGCCGGCTGGGGACTGGGGGCTACCGGAGGTGGTGGAGGTGGTGGGGTCACTGGGGTGGGTTGGGGTGTGGGGGCCGCAGGCGGTGGGGCAGGCTTGGCCGCGGCCGCTGTCGGTTTTCCGGCGGATGGCTTCGCTGTGCCGGGTTTTGCGGGAGCCGGCTTTGCCGCGGGCGCCGGCGCAACTGCCGGAATCTTGCCCTGGTCAGTTACGGTAGTTGGCACGGCAGCAGGCAAAGGAGCGGGCACGGGAGCGGGCACGGGAGCGGGAGCGGGCGCCTCGAACGGCTTCGGCGCCGGCTGCGGAGCAGGAACTGTTGCCGCCTGTTGCTTTGGCGGCGTGGGCTGGTTGCGGTGGCGGAGGAAGTACCAGCCGCCCGCTGCTGCCGCGGCCAGAACCACACCGGCGAGAGCTGCGGCAAGAACGCCCAGCTTTGCCGCCGGTTTTTTGGCTATGGCGGCCGGCTTGGCTACCGGCACGGGGGGGGGGTGTTTCGCTACTACTGTGGGCGCCGCGGCCTGCGCCGGCGGATGAGAGATGGCGCTGGGCGTTGCGGCGAGCGTGTCATCGGTTCCGCCCGCGGCGGCAGGAACTGCGATCCGCAGCGTGGAAGCACCGGCGTTCGTGCGCATGGCCGCCAGGTCCTGCGCAAGCTCTTCGCCGGTTTGATAGCGGTCAGCGGGACTTTTGGCCAGGCATTTCAGAATCACGGCCTCAAGCCGCGCCGGGATGGCAGGATTGAGTTTTCCAGGTGGAATCGGTTCGGTGTACACCACCTTGTACGAGACGGCCGTCATGCTCTCGCCAGGGAACGGCTGCTCGCCGGTGGCCAGCGCGTAGAGAATCACGCCCAGCGAAAACAGGTCGGCGCGGCCATCGATGGGCGCGCCGGTAAACTGCTCGGGCGGCATGAACGAGGGAGTTCCCAGCATCTGACCTGTGGTGGTGATCTCGCTGGCCACGAGTTTGGCAATGCCAAAATCCATGATGCGGGGCCGCTCGGCGCCATAGACTTCACGCGAAGTCAGCAGGATATTGGCGGGCTTGATATCGCGGTGAATCACGCCCTGGCGGTGCGCATAGCCGAGAGCTTCAGCGAGCTGCTGGCCGATCTCGCAGACGCGGTCGAGCGTAAGCCGCTCGCCTTTTTTCATGGCATCGGACAGAGTGCGTCCCTCGACAAATTCCATCACCAAGAACGGCGCGCCTTCGTGCTCCCCCACGTCGAAGACGGGCACTATGCCGGGATGAGCCAGAACGCCGGAGGCGCGCGCCTCGCGCTGGAACCGAGTGCGGTACTCCGCGCTTTGCGCGCCCTGCAGCGCGGCGGAATGGATGGTCTTGATGGCGACAGTGCGGCCCACGACGGGGTCGGTTGCCTTGAACACGCTGCCCATCGCGCCGTGCCCCAGCTCTGCGACGATCTCGTAGCGTCCAATGATCTTCAGGTCAGCCATGGTGTGGATTGTACCAACCGGATCCGGCGTTTTTCAGAGGATTTTCGCGTTCGTCCTTCATGAAATTTCGGCTCTGCGGCTCAGGCTGCCGCGCGGTAGCGCACCACCAGCAGGGTAATGTCGTCCGACTGGCTGGCGCCCTTCGTAAATGCGCGCACGGATTCGAGGATCGACTGTTGCAGCGTCTCAACGGGCGTGCCCTCGTGGCCGGCAAGAGCCCGGCTCAGGCCGGAGACCTCGAAGAGCTCGTGGTTGGGATTCTCCGCTTCCGTTACGCCGTCGCTGAAAAGAACCACGGTATCTTCCGGCTCGAGCTGCATCCGGGCCAAGGTGAATTCGGCTTCGGGAATCAGGCCCACGGGGAAAGATCCTTCCGTGTAGAGTTCGCTGACCTTGCCCTTGCGCAACAGCAGCGGCGAAGGATGGCCTGCTTTGATGTACTCGAACATGCCGTCGCGGCCCAGCACGCCGATGAACATGGTGGCGTAGCGGCCGACTTCGGAGTGGCGGCAGAGGAGACGGTTGATCTGGCTGAAGACCTGCACGGGGTCCGCGCCCGTCGACAGGCCGGACAGAGCGCCCTGCAGCATGGTGGTGACGAGCGCCGCTCCCAAGCCTTTGCCGCTGACGTCGGCGATGAGAACGGCCGTGCGATCTTCACTGACCGGAACCACGTCAAAGTAGTCGCCGCCGACCTCAGTGCAGGGATGATGCACGCCGGTTACGGCTAGATAAGGATAGTCGTGCAGCCCGTGGGGAATGAGCGCCTGCTGGATGTTGCGCGCGATCGACAGCTCCTGCTCGAGGCGCTGGCGCTCGCGTTCCCGCTCTACCAGGCGCGCGTTGTCCAGAATGCTGGCGGCCTCGACCGCGAGGGCGTCGAGAATCTGGCGGTCGAGGGCGGAGAACGCCGCGATGCGCCGCGAGTCGAGATAGATGACGCCCAGCAGCGCGCCGCGCTCAAGCGGTGCGCCCGTGTCGGCAGTGGCGCGTGACGAGGCATAGAGAGGGATAGCGACCACGGCGCGCAATCCCTGCAACACGACGCTTTCGGCGCCCTTCAGATCGAGGCCGGCCAGGTTCAGGTTCTCGGTGATCACACTTGATTTGCGGCCGATAGCCTGATTGATCGCGGTCTGGCTTGGACTCAGGGTCTCAGGCGGCAAACTGTCGCCCTTATTTCCGCGGGCCAATCGAACGCGCAGCGTGCCGGCGGTATCGGGCTCCATGAGTATTCCGCGGTCGGCGTGCGTGATGGAGATAGCGTGATCGAGCATGGTTCCCAGCACGGATTCGAGCGGAAGCTGGGAGTGCAGGAGCGAGGTCGCCTCCAGGAGGAGATTCAGCTTGCTCAATCCGCCTCCCATTGACGGTCCCATGAAGTCGGAAAGCGTGCCGATGCGGGTGAGAAGGTTTTCGACGGACGCCTCAGGGGCCACAGCGGGAACGGAGGCCGAACGGAAAACGATCTCATAACAGCCATCGATGCCGAAGGTGACGACATCGCCATCGCGCAGCGCGTGCTGCTGCACTTTGGCGCCGTTCACAAACAGGCCGTAGCGGTTGCCGCGGTCTTCCAGCCGGTAGCCGGAATCGCCAATGACGATCGCGGCGCAGCGTCGCGAGATGCGCCCGTCGGCAAGCTGCAAGTTGTTGTCGTTTTCGCCGCCGCGGCCAATCAGAAACGGACACTGGGCAAGGGCGACGCGTTCGCGGGAGCTATCGGGCCCTACAACTTCAAGCACCGCTTCTGATTGTGGGGAAGATTCGGTCATGGCATCTAACCAACGTGGCCAAATTGTAACATGCAGGATCGAGAAGGCTTGAGAATGAAAGCGCCGCCGTGGCGCCTTTTGACGGTGCGTTTCAGCCCTGGCAGTGCAACAACAGGTTCCGATGGCTATGGTTCTGGTGGCGGGAGGCGGGATCGAACCGCCGATCTACGGGTTATGAAAACGCCAATAACTAATACAATCAACTACTTACATGTCTCACAAGGACGCCTAAATACAGCGAAATACGTGTAAAACGGGCCAATCACGGGTGGGGAATCACGGGTGGAGGTTTTCTGGGTCGCGCGGCGCCAAAGCTCGCCGCGGCGAGCCTCCGCCTCGTCTCCACCCCACGGACGAAGACCTGTCCGCCGGGACCCCGGTTCTGAGCGGATTTTCGCACGCAACGCCATCCACCCCAGGTAGTGTTAACAGGCCCTAAACTCCGCGCCCGCTGCCGCGGCCCCTACTTCGCAGGATCCACCAGCGCCTGGTAAACCAGCGCCCGGCTCTGGTACTCCAGGTTCGGCGATCCCGGGGCCATCATGCGCTGGATCATCCCCACAAAGACCACGTCGTTCGCCGGATCGACCCAGAACCACGTTCCCGCCGCTCCATCCCAGAAGAAGGTCCCCTTGCCCTCCGGCAGATTGGCCTCCGGCGGATCGAAGACTACCGCGCAGTTGTATCCGTAGCCGAAGCCGGGCCGCAGGTTCTGAAATCCGATCCCGTACTCGCCGGTCAGCAGCGCCGCCGGCACGTGGTTTGAGCTCATCAGCTTCACCGTCGAAGGCGCCAGAATGCGCTTGCCGTCGAGCTGGCCGCCGTTCAAGAGCATCTGCGCAAGGCGGTAGTAATCCTCCGCCGTCGAAACCAGCCCGCCGCCGCCCGAAGGCATTGTGGGTTGTTCCGTGTAGCCGCCTGCCAGCCCGCCCCCGGTCGGGTCGGCCACCAGCTTTCCGTTGTCGTCGGCGCGGTAGAGCGTCACGAACCGCCCGCGCTTCTCCGTCGGCACGTAGAATCCCGCATCCTTCATCCCCAGCGGTTTGAAGATGTGGTCGCGCATGAAGTCGGACAGCGGCTGCCCGCTCAGCTTCTCCACAATGTAGCCTTCGATGTCCATCGAGACGCTGTATTGCCATCCCTTGCCCGGCTGGTACGCCAGGGGAATCTTTGCCAGCTTGTCGATCATCTCTTGTAAGGTCTTCGACTGCATCACTCCCGCGTCGCGGTACATCTTGTCCACGGGCGAGTTGTCGAAGAGGCCGTAAGTGAACCCAGCCGTGTGCGACATCAGCTCACGCATCGTCGGCGCGTGCTCCGGATCCACCAGGATCATCTTGCCGTCGGCGTCCACGCCCTTGAAGACCTTCAAATGCGCGAACTCGGGAATGAATTTCGCGATGGGGTCGCTGGGCAGCCACTTGCCCTGCTCGTAGAGGATCATCATGGCCACGCCCGTCACCGGCTTGGTCATAGAGAAATCGCGAAAGATCGCGTCCCGCCTCATCGGCGTTCCGCTGGCCATGTCCATCGTCCCGTAGGTGCGGTAGTCCACCACCTTGCCGTGCCGCGCCAGAATCGTCACGATCCCCGCAAGCTGCTTCTGGTCCACGGTCTGCTGCATCAGCGCGTGCAGTTGCTCCAGCCGCCCGGTTGAGAAGCCCACTGTCTCCGGCTTGACCACCGTCATCTCCGTGGCCGGCCGAGCCGGCTCAAGGGGATTTGCCGGTTTCGCCAGCGCCTGCTGCGCCTGCGCCGCGCCGAGGACCGCAAAGAGTGCCAGAACCGCCAGCATCCGGCGCGCCAAAACTGCATGTCGATTGGTTTTCATCGTTCTCCCCCGCTCGCCACACTGGAAACTCTGCGCGGCTTTGCCACACCCTTTATAACAGGGGCTTTCGCGCGCAGTCTATCGAAGGCCAATTGACCGCCGAGCCCAAGCAAATCGCGGGTGAACTGCGGGTGAGGGTGTTTCTCTAATATACAGCTAACTTATTTAGAATATGGTGGCCAGGGACGGGATTGAACCGCCGACGCCGGCCTTTTCAGGGCCTTAATAATTTGTACTTCCAACTACTTAGAAGACTTCGTGGGCCGCCTAAATACAGCGAAATACGTGGAAGACGGGCCAATCACGGGTGGGGAATCACGGGTGGAGCAATCCTGATCCCAACCTCGTCCGCAACGGTTGTGGCGCGGAACAGTGAAGCTAGAGCAAGACAGACCTCAAACAAAGGCGGACAGTCGTAGCTGTCCGCCCCCTCCCGAACTTGATCCCGATTCACTTTTTCTCAACAACCTGCCGCAAAAGCGCCTCAACTTCGGGGTCAATTTTGTAATGCCAGTCGTGGTCGTTTGCTCCTGTAGTCCAATCGATAGCCGTGCTTCTTGCGTATCGCGTGCACTCTGGCACCCAAAGCGCGGAAGAATTTGTCTTGCTTCGCTACGCTCTGAGGCGTAAAGTGTGACGCAGCGAGCACACCACCAGCAGATTAATGCCCTACCGAAAGGACGCTTGTCCATTGTGTTGGGCACTGGCGCGTTAAGAAATCCGGCAGCGGGAGGAGTGATGTTCTGGTATCCGTACAACAAAGACGGCGATGCTGGCAGTGCGAATTACTCCTTTGGCGGCAGGAACGCAAGGAGTGCATACTGCGAGAAATGTGCCAACGCTTATCGTCTTCTTGACCTCTCATACGGAGCTTCCAAAGAAGAGGTCAAGTTAAAGAAATGGGCTTTTGCTGAATTGTTTAGCGCCGACCGTCTGAGAACCATGAGTGAACAGGCGCGTCAGTTGGCGGAAGAACAGCATAAGAGCATAAACGCGGCGTGCGACCAAATCCTGCGATGCCGGGATTGCACACGGTTAAGGGAAGACCTCAATGGAAGTGAATCGCGGCCAGCCCCCTACCAAGAGAAGTGTGCAATGCCGCCGCAGGAAGAGAGTCAACCTCAGCCTGACAAATATTCTCAAGCTGAACAAGTACCTGTGCTATTGAAGAAGACGAATCACAAAATCAATGCCATCACATTTGTGAGAGAGCAAACCGGTTGGGGCCGCAAAGAGGCCAAGGATTTTGTAGATTCTTTCGTCTCTGAATGGCAACCGGCCCCTGAGCAAGCGGGCGCAACGACAGAGCAGGAGGCCTTCGGTGAAACCAGCCCCGGTAAGTTCTCGGTGAGAGCGGTTATCCTTGTTACCGTTCTCGTCGTAGGCACGCTGGCCGGCTGGAGTTTTTATTCCAATCACAAAGCCCAAATGGAGGCAGAAGATCAGCCGCGCCTTTACGGGGAGCAACACCAGCAGGCAGAGCAACAACGTGAGCGCTTGAAGGAAGAGCAACAAAGGCAGCAGCGAGAGGCGTGCGCCGAACGGAGCGCGGCAAGGCGACAGAACAGCGCAATTGGAGGAGCCAATCAGTTCCCGCGAAGTCTGCATTGATGGCTCAACAACTGGAATTTGGAAGGTCTGGTGGCGGGACGCACGATCGAACTGCCGACCTAGGGGTTATGAAAAGCCCCCACAAGTAATACTATCAACTACTTATACGACGTCATGGGGCGCCGAGTTCGAATGCGAGGTTCTGCGCGATCGAGTGCGTGCCGGCCTGGCTCATGCGCGAGAAAACGGCAGGAGGCTGGGCCGTCCCCTCACGGCCGCCCTGCAGAGCGATCGGATCCGTAACCTTCGAGAATGCCCCGCGCGGCTTCGGCGCGACGCAGGTCGATCTGACGCCGCGCAGAAAGTTCCAGATCTTCGACCGGCTTTCCCTTCAGGCGCGAGGGGATCTCTTCAACATCTTCAACCACCCCAACTTTGGACCCCCGACAAACTACCTCAGCTCTCCGCTCTTCGGGGAATCGACCCAGACGCTGGCCGCCTCCCTGGGCACCGGTGGCCAGGGAGGCGGCCTCAACCCGCTGTACCAGATCGGCGGGCCGCGCTCGATCCATTTGGCGGCGAAGCTTTAGTTTTAACCCCGAGGCCCTTCGATCTGCTCTGCCATCCTACCGAGCGGGAATCTGATAATTTCCGCTTATCCGTCGGAGCGGGTCGTAGAAGTGTCAGTGGTGGCTACCAGATACTGGGGCGTTTTCGGGTACCGATTACGAATCAGGAGCGCAGGATGGCGCACCCTAGCTGCGCTATTGTTAAGGCATTCTTTGATATTTTGTCACCGATTGGGGTCATCGCTTCAATTTGACGAGATCGTAACATGAAGCGTGAGTAGGAAACCGCCACTGCCAATGAGCAGAGCCGTTTATGTTTGCTAGCTACTACAGTACTTGCAGCTACAATCGAGGAGTTGAGTGCGGCCGTGGAAGACTTGCACGGCACATGGAGAGATTTGAATGAAAATTCTAGGTGTGGTGGGCAGCCCGCGAAAGGGCGGGAATACGGAAATACTGATGAGGGAAGTCTTGCAGGAGGCTCATGAGGCCGGCTGTGAGACGGAGATGTTCCGCATGTCCGAGAAGCGGGTGGCCCCATGCGATGCGTGCGCAGGGTGCGTCGAAACCGGTTTCTGTGTGGTTCAAGATGATATGCAGGAACTGTACGCAATGTTTGACAGGGCGGACGGAATCATCATCGGCAGTCCCGTCTATTTCGGCAGTGTCAGCGCACAGACAAAGGCGATCATGGACCGGACGTTTTCGCTGCTTAGGCGGCGTGCGCTGAAGGGCAAGGTGGCCGGATCCCTTGTCGTCACCCGGAGAGTAGGCGCAATTCAGACTCAATCGCTCATATACTGCTTCTGCGTTGTCCACGGTATGGTGTTGGCTGGCGGTGCGATCGGTTACGGAAGAGAAATTGGCGATGTTCTGACGGGAGTTGGTGGCGGAATCGATAAGTCGGCCTTGGAAGAAGCTCGCCGCCTGGGCGCCGATGTTGTCCGGTTGGCGAAAAGACTGGGGGGCGACCGAAGCTAGCTCTGGCTGGGCGAGTGGCGGCTATCTCCTGGATTTGATTCAATGTCCGAATCGTCCGCCCTTGACAGGCTCGGAATCGAGTTTAAACAACAAAGGAGATTCGGTCGAAGATGGCTTGCTGGAACGGATCGCCCCTTCATCCTAACCTCTCCCTGCATCTCAAAGGTGACGGAAAAATCAGCAGGAAACTCCCTTGCACACCCTGCTTCGACGCTATCCACGCGGCTTCCCCGCACATTCCAAACTCCGGCTCAAAAGTGCCGACGGATTAGGGGCTCACGTGGATTCTTGTACCTCGCCTAGACTCCGGCGTAAAATAGGCGCACAATCCAAGGCCGCAATCGACTATGTCGATTGTGAGAGGGGAGTTGGATCATGAGCGATTTTACTTTCTCCCAAGAGTATGTGTTACCGATGGCCACCGTGCGGGCAGCAATCACGAAAAACGCATCGGTGACTTTGGAGGTTCTCAACCCGCGGGGCGAAATTCCACCGCCTCCTACGATGGGGATTCGCCCCCGCCTGGCGGACTTGCATGAAAAGACGATTGGCCTGTGCGATAACGGGAAATTCGGCGCTAACAACCTTCTGGATGCCATCGAGGCACGGCTAAGAGAGAAGTACCCGCATGCTGCATATCTCCGGCTGCCCAAACCCGCGGCCCAAACCATTACCCTGACGGCGGACTGGTATCCGGAGGTGGCCGCGAAGGTGGATGCCTTTATCTTCGCCACCGGGGATTGAGGGTCCTGCACATGGTGGGGTTCCCACGATACGATTGAAATTGAGAAATCCGGCAAGCCTGGAGTTTACATCGCGACCACCGAATTCCTGCACGACGCGCGGTCGGCGGCTGGCGACCGCGGCATGCCCGGACTGCGAGTAGTTGGGGTACCGGCGGAGAAATACTACCGGTGGCGGGCTACCGCGGTGGAGCTGGCGCCATTGGCCGCCAGCGTGGTGGACGAGATTATTGATGGCTTGGTTCGCCCCTTGACCGCCGACGAAGCTGCGCCTGCACAGATTCAAAAGGAAGAGCAGAGCGGCACCATCGCAGTCGGCGGCAAGACGTTCAACGAAGCAGCCGAGCAGGTGTACCAGGTCTTTCTGGAAAACCTATGGGCCGATGGACTGCCTGTTGTGCCGCCAACTCGCGAGGCGGTCGCCTGGATGCTGTCGGGCACCAGTCGCTCCCCGAGCGAAGTCATTGGCCAGGTAGCTCCGAAAAACGGAACGGCGACGATCGAGAAGATCGCCATCAATGCGGTGATGGCTGGAGCCAGACCGGAATATTTGCCGGTCATCATCGCAGCTATGGAAGGGTTCACGGACAAGAATTACGATCTGACGCACATGCAGGCTTCTACCGGTTCGTTTACTCCCGTGGTCGTTGTCAGCGGGCCTATCGCCAAGGAACTGAACTTCAATTCCGGCATCGGACTTCTCGGGCACGGGTGGCGAGCCAACAGCACGGTGGGACGCGCCCTGCGGCTGTGTTTGCTCAATCTTGGCAGAACCTGGCCGGCAATGAACGACATGGCATTGACAGGCCGTTTGGCCGCCTACACCTACTTTACCTTTGCTGAGAACCACGACCTGAGCCCGTGGGAGCCTTACAACGCCAGCTTAGGTTATAAGCCGGAAGATAGCACTGTGACGGTGGCGACAATGGCGAACCCTGGCGTGCTCGGGGGAGGAGCCGTAGCGCCGTGGACCGGCCAGGGAATACTCGATACGATTGTTGCCAGGATCAGCCACCTGGGGCTGGCTTGGTTCTACTCCCAGAGCCACGTTATCGTGTTTCACCCGAATTGTGCCGCCGACCTGGCCAAGGCCGGCTACACGCGCAAGGGGGTGCAAGAATGGCTTTACGAACATGCGCGCATTCCCTATGAAACTCTGCTCCAGAGCACGGCTGGTTTCGCCAACCAATCTTTGGCCGAATTTACACGCCGCACGATTGCCGATGGCCGGATTCGCCCGGCCCACGCGGAGGTGTTTAAGCAAGCCTTACAGCCGGGCGGGCGAGTCCCTGTGGTGGAAAGCCCGGAGGCCTTTCACATCTTTGTAGCCGGCGGTTCCCCAGGATATGACTTGTTGTTCAGCTATCCCGGTCCGAATCGCGCCAACCAAACCAAAAAGATCACGGGCGCCATGCTGACCCATCACGGCCGTTAAGCCTGAGCTACCGCGGCCCGGGTTTTTTGCCCGCAAACGAAGTAAAGGGAGGGGCGACCGCAGGCTCGTCCGAGGCACAGGGGGCAGCTCAGGGGGCTGGAATCTACCCGCGTGTGTTTTGCCTGGCCGTCGAGCGTGTCGGCGCTGTTATCGAATACCGCTTCCGTGTTCCCTGCCATCACGCAGGAACCGAACAAGGCTGCAGCCCAACTCACAATTGATACTCCACATTTTCATGGCGGCGATGAAGTTAGCTTCACCATCAAGCTGAATGAACCGCTGCCTGAAGGAGCGCGCTTTGATGTGCGCCGTTCTTCACCCTGTTTCCGACGTGATTCAATAGCCAATTGCGGGGTAATCAGGGGGAAGGACTCCGGGACACCTGCTAAACCATTGATTTTATGGTGGCGGGAGGCGGGATCGAACCGCCGACCTACGGGTTATGAATCCGTCGCTCTAACCATCTGAGCTACCCCGCCCCGGGAGGGAACGCAGCTACCTAAAAAGAGCGCAACACCGCATCCTCTTCGATGATACCGGCGCAGAAATAGCAGGTCAAACGTTCTTGCCCAGTCCGAAAGCGTGTGAACGCGGCATCGGCGTGACGTTTGCGCGCCACGCCCATGTACACTTTTCTGCATGAGCTCACGGCGCATTGCAGCCGTCATTCCCGCGCGGCTCCAGTCCACGCGCATGTCGCGCAAGGTGCTGCGCCCCATCGCCGGCCGGCCCATGGTGGAGTGGGTGTGGCGCGCCGCGCAGTCGAGCGGCCTGATGGACCCCGTAGTGGTGGCTACCGATGCGGACGAAGTGGCCGAGGCGTGCCGCGCGCGCGCGATTCCCGTGGTGATGACCTCGACGGCGTGCCCCAGCGGCTCGGATCGGGTGAGGGAAGTGGCCCGCCAGATCGACGCCGACATCTACGTCAACATCCAGGGCGACGAGCCGACGCTGACGCCGGATTTTTTTGCGCCACTGCTCAAGCTCTTTGACCGGCCGGAGGTTGAGGTCTCTACGCTCTCCGTCCGCTGCCCGCCGGAGGAGTTCACCAATCCCAACGCGGTGAAAGTGGTGACGGCAATCGATGGCCGCGCACTGTACTTTTCCCGCGCGACGATTCCGTTCGACCGCGACGCGACAGGATTCACCGGCTACCGCAAGCACCTCGGCATCTACGCCTACCGCAAGAAGGCGCTGGAGCGGTTCGCCACGCTCAAGCCCTCGCCGCTCGAAAAGCTGGAACGCCTCGAGCAGTTGCGTCTGCTCGAAAACGGCATCGATGTTTATGTGGCCGACGCCCCGCGCGACACCATTGGCGTAGACACGGAAGAGGATCTGGCGAGGGCAGAGGCGGTGCTGCAGGGAATTGAAGCGAGTTAGACGAGGGTTGGTTTGGGTTTGCGGTTTCCCGCCTTAGGCGCAAGAACAAAAACGCGCCGAAGGTGGGCCACCCTCTATCTGGGGCGAGGACGAGAGATCCGAATTGCACGCAAGAATCGGAGTGCGACCGGGACGGAAATCGGCGACGATGGTTTCCATGAACAGCACTCCGCAACTCGACAGCATGCAGCAACCCGCGCCGGTCAACGCAACCACTCGTTTGGTTATGATGCAAAAACAGAAATCGCCCGTCGCGCCGACTGCGGTCATCGACTCTGAAACCGCCTGGAAGCAACTCCTCGCCCGCGATGCGCAAGCGCCGTTCTTCTATGGTGTGACGACGACGGGCGTCTTCTGCCGGCCGGGTTGCGCAAGCCGCCGGCCATTGCGCGCGAACGTGCGCTTTTTCCGCACCGCGACTGAAGCGCAAACAAACGGCTTTCGCCCGTGCCAGCGCTGTGCTTCCGGCACCACTGCGTGGAGCAGCCCTTTGGAGAAGATTCGTAAGTATATTGAAGCTCATCTCGATCGGCGGGTGCGGCTCGCGGAGTTGGGCCGCGTGGCCGGCATGAGCCCCTTCACCGTGCAGCGGCTTTTCAAGCGCGAGATGGGCGTAAGTCCGCTGCAATATCAGCGGGCGCTCAGGGCCGGCGAGCTGCGTGCGGCGCTCAAAAAAGGAGACCCTGTGACGGATGCGATCTACACCGCCGGATTCGGCTCGTCGAGCCGCGCTTACGAGGGAAACCAACTCGGCATGACGCCCGCGCGCTTCGCGCAAGGCGGCAAAGGCGAGCGGATTTCACATACGGCGGCGCGCACGCCATTCGGTTGGGTGATTGTGGGAGCCACGGAGCGCGGGCTCTGCTGGCTGTCGCTTGCCGCCACCAAGGCCGAAGCCGAGGCCAGCCTGCGCGCGGAGTTTCCCGCGGCTACGCTGCGGCGCGATCCGGCGCTCTCACGGCTTGTTGATGCGGCGCTCCAAAGCGTTCGCGATGGCTCGGATCTCGGCCATAGTCAGGCGCCCGAGGAGCGGCTCGATTTGCGCGGAACCGTCTTTCAACTGCGCGTGTGGCAGGCGTTGCGGCAGATTCCGCGGGGCGAGACGCGGACGTATAGCCGGTTGGCGCGCGAAATGGGGATTCCCAAATCGACACGCGCGGTTGCGCGGGCCTGCGCGACAAATCGGGTCGCGTTGGTTGTGCCGTGCCATCGCGTTGTGGGCGCCGATGGATCACTGACCGGCTACCGCTGGGGCGTGGAGCGCAAGCGGCGGATCTTGCAAGCGGAGGGCGCGCGAGTTTGAGACCGGCGGGCGCTTGTTGCTTTCCCACCCCTCGCGCAAGAAGCGCGCGAAGAATGGGGCAACCCCAGCTATGTCATTCGCTCAATTGTCTGCGGGGGCCGGTCCTGGGGCATCCACCCGACAACAAAAGCAACCGCAGATCCTTCGACTCCGCATCTCGCAATGAAACTGCGAGATGCTCCGCGCAGGAGGACAAATTTGTGGGTGCCGGGCAGATGAAGAATGGCATCAATCGCGGCTTACGGCCGCTCTTCCATCGGAATCCAGTGCGTGGGATAGACCGGTCCAATGTATTCGGCGCGGGGACGGATCAGCCGGTTGTCGTCCAACTGCTCGATCACGTGCGCGGTCCAACCGGCGATGCGGCTGATGACGAAGACGGGCGTGTAGAGGTCGATATCGATGCCCAGCGTCGCGTAGGTCGAGGCCGAATAGAAATCCACGTTGGCGTTCAGCTTCTTGTCGGCGTTGATATAAAGCTCGATGGCTCGCGACATGTCGTACCACTTGGTGTTCCCCGAGTCCTTGCCCAGTTGTTCACTTATCGTGCGCAGGTGCGTGGCGCGGGGGTCTTCGGTCTTGTACACACGATGCCCGAAGCCGGAGATCTTCTGCTTGGCCGCCAGCATATTCCTCACGTACTCCGCCGGATCGGCGCCTTCCTTGTCGATGGTGAGCAGCAGGCGCATTACGCCTTCGTTGGCCCCGCCGTGCAGCGGACCCTTCATCGCACCAATGGCGCCGGTAATGGCGGAATGGATGTCGGAGAGCGTTGCGGCGATGACGCGGGCGGCGAAGGTGGAGGCGTTCAGCTCGTGGTCGGCGTGCAGCACCAGAGCCATATCCATGGTCTTTACTGCGGTCTCCGAGGGAATCTCGCCGTTGAGCATCCACAGAAAGTTGGCCCCGTGCGATAGCGATCGGTCCGGGGGCACAATCTCCTTGCCTTTGCGCAGGCGGTCGTAGATGGCCACGAGCATGGCGATTTGCGCGGTCAGCTTGTAGGACTTGCGCACATTGGCGTCGTGGGAGTTGTCCTTCTCGTCGGCATCGTAAAAGCTGAGCGCGGAGACCGCGGTGCGCAGTACCTCCATGGGTGTGGCCGTCCTGGGAAAGCTGCGCAGCATGTCGATGACGCGGTGATCGAGCGAGCGCGCCAGCGTCAGTTGCGCCGTAAACTCGCGCAGAGCAAGCTCGTTGGGCAGCAACCCGTTCCACAACAGGTATGTCGTCTCCTCAAAAGTCGAGTACTCGGCCAGCTCGTGAATGTCGATCCCCCGGTAAGACAGGACGCCCGCTTCTCCGTCGATCCAGCAAATGCCGGAGTTCGCGGCAACCACTCCTTCCAGGCCCTTACCAGCGACAGCAGTCGACATAGCCCTTGAGACTCCCCTTTTTCGGTGGCAGTTTAGCGGTTGCGGCGGAGTTCCGACCGCAAAAAACAAGCCCAGCGGCAAAATAGGTAGTAAAGATGTTTATAACGTAGCCGTTCCATGCTTGTCACGAAGCGTGGAACAAGACAGCAGACGGAGCCGCCCTCCGACAGGCAAGAAACAGGCCGAAGCTGCAGAAGCCCGCCTGTCCGATATATCCTGTAAGTTCCCAGGAAGCGATAAGCGGGGAGCCCGGACTTCGATCAATCGGACGCCCCTCCGCTACCATCGTGAATTGTGGGAATTTCGGGAATGAAATTGAAAATTTTCCCCGGAAAAGGCGTCTAAGAGGTTGTCACCATTACGCCAGGCGGGGTTGGCTCCAGGAAACCTGCCTGAGCATGAAAGGCAAAGAATGAGTGAAGTAGAAGATACCCCCAAAACTTACGACGATGCTCCCAGGACCTACTCGGGCGCGCTCTTAGCGGCAATCGCCATCGCGCTGTTGGCCGCCATCGGCGGCCTCATCTGGTGTTACGTGCTGGGCGGCCGCTTGACCAGCGCTCAAGCTGAGCTGGCCGATGCCAAGCACCAGAACACGCAACTTGCAGCGGATCTGCGCGAAACCAACGCCCGTTTGCAGGTCGCCACTGATGAACTGGGCAAGTCGCTGGGCCTCACGCAGAAACAGATGGAAGAGCGCGCCCAGGCAATCGTCCGTCAGGAGCAGGCCGACAGCCAGCGCCTGGCGAACGCCCAGCAGCAGACCGCGCAGCAGGTCAATGTCGTCTCCAGCGAAGTCTCCAATGTGAAGACCGACGTCGGCGGCGTAAAGACCGACCTGAGCAAAACGCAAAGCGATCTGGCCACGACCATCAGCCAGCTTCAAAGTGTGCGCGGCGACCTCACCAATACCAACAGCGTGATCGCCCGCAATCACGATGAGCTGGTGCTGCTGGAACACAAGGGCGACCGCACCTTCTATGAGTTCACCCTCATTAAGGGACAGAGGAAGCCCGTGGGAACGATCAGCATGGAGCTGAAGAAGGCCGATACCAAGAAGAACACCTTCACCCTGGAAATCACGTCGGACGACAAGCTGGTAGCGAAGAGAGACAAGGGAATCGACGAGCCCTTGCAGTTTTACAGCGGCAAGGACCCGCAGCTGTTCGAAATCGTCGTCAACACCATCAACTCGAAAAATCAGGTGACCGGGTATCTGTCGGTGCCCAAGAATGCGCCCGCTCCAGTCACTGCTACTGCTCAGTAACCGCCACGTGGGGCGTGACCACCAGATTGGGCTGGTACCTGAAGACGAAGGTATAGTCCAGCTTCTTGCGCGCGTCCCACTGCTGCTTGGTCAGCCCCTTGAAGGCTGAAACAAACGTCCCCTCGACCGTTTGCCCGGGATCGATCTCGGTGTCATACGGAGACAGCGCCGGGCCGTGCGGCACCGTAAGGTTCGGATAGGCGATAAACATCCGGTCGTAGTCACCCTTGTTGGCCGCATAGCTGGAGTGGGCGCCGTCGACCAGCGTGGCGTTGGTCAATGCGTTTTGAAGAAACAGCGGGTGATCACTCTGGTTGTGCAGCTTCACCTGGGTAAATACGAACACCTCATCCACGGTTTCCTTGGGCATGGGCGCGCCGTTCGAGTCAAATCCTGAGGTTTCAATGTGCTGCGGGTGAGCCCACACCGCAACGATCTCTCCCGTGGCGGCGGGCGGCTTTTCTCCGGCAAGGATGTAGAATGCAATCGCTATGCTCACTGCAAAGATCGCGACCACGGTTGCCCAAACTATGGGACTGGTGCCCTTGGCATACTCCTCGCCGAGCGCTGCATTGTCCGGTTCCGCTGAATCCTGGTGCAGTAAGCTCATGGCAACCTCACCTCGACTGCGCCCTTATCTTATCTCCAACCATGCACAACTGGCCATGATTCGAAGGTCGTACGGCAGACTCCCCCAAGCGCTGCACGGCATCCTCTGCTTCCCGGCCACAGCTACGGCCTGGTTCTCAACCCCGCCGGAAATTCCTCCGCCTCCCGCGTGTTCAACACATCGCCAGGTTCCAGCCAGGCTCGCCGCAACTGCTTCACGCCATACCCCATCTTTCCCAGATTGCGGCTATCGTGCGAATCCGAGCAAATTACGATCTTGCAGCCCAGCTCCTTGGCCAGCCGCAGATCATGATCGTTCAGGTCCAGCCGTTCCGGCGCGGCATTGTGCTCCATGGCCACGCCCAGTTCGGCCGCGCGCCTGAGCACCGCTCCCATGTCCAACGCGAAAGGCTCGCGGCGCAGCAGCAGCCGTCCCGTCGGATGCCCCAGAATGCGCACATACGGGTTCTCTATGGCCCGCAGCACTCGCGCCGTCATCTCCTCGCGGCTCTGCTCAAAGCGAGTGTGTACGGCGGCGATTACCACCTCCATCTGCGCCAGCACCTCGTCGTCCAGATCCAGCGCGCCATCGGCCAAAATGTCCACCTCGATGCCGGTAAGCACGCGAATCCGCCCCTCCATCGCCCGGTCGACTTCGCGAACCTGCGCAATCTGTTTGAGCGCCCGCTTCTCGTCCAAGCCATTCGTCATGGCCAGGTTCTTTGAGTGGTCGGTGATCGCGATGTACCTGTAGCCGCAGGCCAGCGCCGCCTCGGCCATCTCGCGGATCGAGTTCCGTCCGTCACTCGCGGTGGTATGCATGTGCACGTCCCCGCGGATATCGCCCGGGCCCACAATCCGGGGCAGCTCATGGCGTGCGGCACTCTCAATCTCGCCCAGGCACTCGCGCATCTCCGGCGGAATCCACTCCATCCCGAGCGCGGCATAGATCTCTTCTTCGGTTGCCGCGGCCACGGTCCGGCCGTCGTCCAGACGTGCCAGCGCCCACTCGCTCAGTGTGTAGCCCATCTTCAGTGCCCGCTGCCGCAGCGCTACATTGTGCGCCTTGGAGCCGGTAAAGTATTGCAGCGCAGCGCCATAAGAGCCAGAAGGCAGCAGCCGCACGTCCACCTGCAACCCCTGCTCCACATAGAAGCTGACCTTGTTCTCGCCCTTGGCGATCATGCCGCGAATGCCGGGGTAAGCGGCCACGTGTTCCACGGCTGCAGCCGTTTGTTCCGGTTCGCAGGCCGAACCAGTCGCCAGCAGATCCAGGTCACCCACGGTCTCACGTCCACGGCGAAGCGATCCGGCAGGCGTCACCTTCTCAATGCCCTCAAACTTCAGCAGATAGTCCACGATGCGCAGGGCTTCCTCCTTGGCCACGTCGATGCGGAAGCGCCCGGCGCTACGCCGGTAGTCCTCAATGCCTTTGCGAAGCTTTTCAATTTGCTTGGCGCCCATGCGCGGCAATCCGGCTAGGCGCCCCGCTGCGATGGCCTCGGCAAGCTGGTCGATACTGCCAATGTGCGCTGCATCCCACAAGAGCGCCACAGTCTTCGGGCCCATGCCGGGCAGTTTCAATAGCTCCAGTACGCCCGCGCCATACTTCGCCAGCAACTCCTCGCGCAACGGTAGCGTGCCTGTCGCGGCAATCGCCTGCAGGTGCGCGGCCATGCCTTTACCGATGCCGTCGATCTCCAGTAACCGCTTGGTTTCGCCGGCAGCCTCTGTCAGGTCAACGGTGGTTTGTTCGGCAGCCTCGGCCCCGCGCCGGTAGCTGCGGATGCGAAAGCTATCGGCGCCGTCAATCTCCAGCAGGTCGGCCGTCTCCGCGAGCAAGCGGGCCATGGTCTTGTTGTCCATAGGATGGCTCTCCGTTGGCAGTATGGATCATCAGCGGTGTCTCAGGCGCGGCGTTTCAGGCTGAAATTCGCTCACCCTGGGTGAATCAATACGAATTGCGCATGGTCCAGGCGCAGAACTGCCCGGAATGGCGTCCTCTCTAAAATGTGATAAAAGGAGCAATAATAGGCGCACGTTACCAAGACCGCGGGGTGGCGGTCTTTGCGGAGCCCCGGGGTGCCCAATCCGCGCCTAGGCGGCGCTGTGGGCGCTATCCCTAAAGCGTACTACCGCATCCGCCTGGGGGCCCTTCTGGCCCTCGACTATATCGAACTCGACGTCGTCGCCTTCTTTGAGCGTTTTGTATCCGTCCAACTGGATTGCCGAGTAATGGACGAATACATCCGGCCCGTCTTCGCGTCCGATGAATCCGTAGCCCTTGGCGTTGTTAAACCACTTGACCTTCCCTTTGTACTGAGCCACAGCTTCCTGCCCTTCCTTCTTCCGTGCTGAGTCGGCGCGTGTTCTAGGGGAATTCACGCCGATATGCATTAAGACGCTAGAAGACAGCGAAAGGTTGATTTTTTTTGGATCGATTCCACAAAGTGAAGCGGATGGTTCCGGTCGCAGCGGCGAAAAGCGCGCCGGAATCTGTGGAAAACGGATGTCAGAGCGGCTGTTGTGTCTTCCGCCGTCGGCCCTCCAGCCACGCGTACAACAGCACGCTGGTCAGTGTCTTGCCGTCCTGAATGGCGCCTTTCTCAATCATCTCCAGCACATCTGTGAGCTTCACCAGCCGCAGCTCGATGTCTTCGTCTTCCTCCAGCCGGGTGTCGCCGGCCTCGAGACCCTCAGCCAGATATACCTTCATGGCCTCGCCCAGAAAACCGGGACTGGCGTAGTACTCCACCAGCGGACGCCACTTCTTCGCCCGGTAGCCGGTCTCCTCGGCCAGCTCGCGCTTGGCCCCAGCCAGCGGCTCCTCTCCTGCGTCGATCTTCCCCGCCGGCAGCTCCCAGAGAAACTGGTTGGCGGCGTGCCGGTATTGGCGCTCCATCACAATCCATGGGTTCTTCCTGCTCTTGGAGTTGTCGATCGCGAGAATCACCACGCTACCGTTGTGGCGAATCACATCGCGCTCGTTTTGCCTCCCGCCCGGCTCTACCAGCTTGTCGTGCAGCACGCGAAACAGCGGCCCCTGATACACAACCTCCGAGCTCAGCACCTTGGCGCGCTCTAGCCTCGCAACGGCCTTCGCAATTTTCGCCGACTTCTTCACCTTCGCCTTCGTTGCCTTCGTGGTCTTACCCGCTTTTTTGTTGGGCATTATTTCCTCTTTTTCCGCGAGCGTCGATCAAACTCGATTCAACACGAGTATACGCATTGTGCTCGTCTTCCCAGAGTTGCTCTGCATCGATCCGGCCTGCCGTGGCATCCTAAGGAAAGCTGAAACCCGATTCCAAGTGAGTGCATGGACCTCCTTACCCAACCAGACGAGCCGCAAGTGAGCGAATTGCCGACCGCAGACTGTTATCCCGTAACCGTGATGCCTGGCCAAAGCCGGCTCTTCGTGGACTTTTGCGCCGGGGCACTCCGTGCCTTTTTACCTTTGGATGAGATCGGTGGAAGGCGGCCGCCGCTCCCCGCGCACTGGCCTGAGCTGGTTCGCCTCCTGGCCGCGCAGAATCCATCCCCAGCCGCTGAGCCGGCGATTGAATCGCTCGCCCAGGGCGCCGGAGCCATCCTGACCGGCCAGCAAGTCGGCCTGTTTGGCGGCCCGCTCTTTTCCCCATTCAAAGCCGCAACTGCCATCGCCCGCGCCCGTACGGCAACTGAGGCAGGCCATCCCCACGCCGCCATCTTCTGGCTCGCCAGCGAAGATCACGACTTTACCGAGATCAACCAGGCCGCCTTCCCCGCTAGCCGCGAGCTCGTTACTCTGGCCTACGCCAAGACTCCCGAATCCGCTCTTCCCGCCGGACGCATCGTACTCGACGAGTCCATCGCGCCGCTGGTCGAACGCGCCACCGAGCTTCTCGGCCCGTCCGACGCCACTGATGCGCTCACCGGCGCCTACAAGCCCGGCCGCACCTTTGCCCAGGCCTTCGCCGAATTCTACTCAGCAATCTTCGCCGCGCAAGGTCTGCTCATTGTCGATGCCTCCGGCCGCGACTTTCACCGCCTCGGCGCGCAGGTGCTGCGCGCGGCCCTGGAGCGCGCCGACGAGTTCTACGCCGCGCTCGTTGACCGCAGCCACGCTCTCGAAGCCGCCGGTTATCACGCCCAGGTCGCCGTCGCCCCGCAGTCAAGCCTGCTGTTTTTGATCGATGACAAGACCGGTGCGCGTCTCGCGCTCAAGCGCGTCGCGCCCACGCCGAACGAGCCCAGCGGCCTTTGGCTGGCCGATGGCCAACGCTTCTCCACTGCCGATCTCCTCGGCATCCTGGACGCCGAGCCCGAGCGCATCTCGCCCGCGGCGCTGCTTCGCCCCGTCTTTCAGGATTTTCTGTTCTCGACCTCGGCCCAGGTCGGCGGTCCCGCAGAGATTGCCTATCTGGCTCAGTCCAGCGTTCTCTTTGAGCGTATTCTGGGCCGCCAAACGCCCCCAATTGCACGCTTTTCGGCCACGCTCATCGAGCCGTCGATTGCGAAGATGCTTCGCCGCCACGAGCTGACCCTGGAACAGGTCTTCGCCGAGGAGAACGCCGCCTCACTCGCCCAACGCCTCGCCGCCCGCTCCATGCCTGTCGAAACCAAGCAAAAACTCGCCGCCACCGGCAATTCCCTCGACGCGGAACTCGAAGCGCTCGTCGGTTGGTTGCAGTCGCAGGACAAGGGACTGGGCCAATCGGCTGACACCGCGGCCGGCAAGATGCGCTACCAGATGAACCGCTTGCGCACTCTCGCCGCCAACTTCCAACTGCAGCGCGAAACTACGCTCTCGCGCCACGCCGAATCCATCTTCCAGACCCTCTATCCCGGCGGCGTCTTGCAGGAGCGGGTTCACGGCGCCGCGTACTACTTTGCCCGCTACGGGCTGGAACTGGCCGAAACCCTCTGCGCGCAAGCCGCCAACTCCTGCCCCGGCCACACCGCGCTCTGGCTGTGAGGACAGGTGTCACGTTTCAGAGATCAGGGATCGAAGCGCGGATTTCATAGCTTGTAGCCAGTAGCTCGTAGCCCGTACTTTGCAGTTCCTGGCTGGGGGCCACCGGCTACGAGCTTCTCTGACCTCTGAAACCGGATCCCCTGCCCCCAGGCTTATAATCCTCGCGAAACCTGTCGAGGTTCCCATGAGACAGTTTTTTGCATTCCTCGTCGCGGCGTCGCTGGCTATTTCCGCCGCTCGCGCGCAAACCGCATCCTGCGCCACGCCCGGCAACGACAACGCCTTTCTCGGAATTCAGACCATCCGCCTCTGGCCCGGCGCCCCTCCCGAGGCCAAGGGCAACACCTGCGACGATATCCCCACGCTTACCCTCTTCGAGCCCCAGAAGGGCAGTGAGACCGGCTCGGCTGTCATCATCCTTCCTGGCGGCGCCTACGCGCGTCTGGCCGGTGACCTGGAGGGCCGCGAGGTGGCTGACTGGTTCACGGCGCGGGGGTTTACAGCCTTCATCCTGAGCTACCGGCTCTCCTCGAACGGCTATCTGCTGCCGGTTCCGCTGCTCGACGCCCGCCGCGCCATACAAACTCTCCGTGCCCGCGCGCTCGATTACCACATCAACCCCAATCGCATCGTGGTTATCGGCTTCTCTGCCGGGGGCCACCTCGCCGCCCTTGCCGGGACCCAATTCACTCCCGGCAACCCCGACGCCGACGATCCCGTCGATCGAGCCTCAAGCCGCCCTGACTTCCTCGTCCTCGGCTACCCGTGGATCGGCGCCATCTCCAGCGACACCCTGAGCCTCAGCTACTGCAAGCTTTTCAATGTCATGGACCAGTGCGAGGCGCTGCGCGTGGCCTATTCTCCCGATCTTTTCGTCACCAAGGACACGCCCCCGACGTTTATCTATCACACTTTCACCGACAAGGCCGTCCCAGTCGAGCAGACCCTGCGCTTCTACAACGCGCTGGTTAAAGCCGGCGTGACGTCAGAACTGCACATCTTCGCCAGCGGAGCTCATGGCTCCGGTCTGGGCAAAGGCGATCCCGCACTGGAACAGTGGCCGAACCTGCTGGAAAACTGGCTCCGTGCACAGGGCCTGCTGATGGCGGACAAAGCCGCCGTCGGCGCCACGCCGTAAGGCCAGCCCTTAGCTGTCAGCCTCCAGCTGTCAACTTCGCCGATGGGAGAGCAAGTGCGCAGGCGGGCCAGGTCTAAGAGCGCAGGCGGATTGCTGCCGATTTTTCGTTCGAAAAGCCAGAGGCTACGGCAAAACCAGAGAAGGTGTGCCCTATTCATCTTTTTTTGAAGGTCGCCGCTCCTTGGGGTCACGGCGACTTAAGTACAGCGGCTTCGGGTTACAGCATCTCTGGTTTTGCTATAGCGGCTGGAAGCTGGTTTTTGCCCCCAAAATTAAGAAGCGGGCCTCCGGATTCGGGAGTGGAAGGACTTCCCGAAACCGGCTGCCCGCTGGACCCTGGACCGGGTCTAGAAGGTGATTTAAGTGTAGGCTTGTTTTGGGCAAAAGCAAGCTTTTTTTTGCGTGAATTTCCCGATTCGTGACAGGTGTCACAGAAGGCCGTGTCATGCACACTATCCGCGTTGACTTGAGGGGCCGCCCCTGATACAAAAAAGGGTTCTACCTGCGAAAATCCTCATCCGACAGGCTAGCGGCGCAGTATCTCCATGCAAGACATCATGCAACAACTCGGCGGGCTTCTGGTTGGCGCCATCCCCACGGCTCTGCTCTTTATCGTGCTGGTTTTCGCCTATCAGTTTCTGGTGCAGGGTCCGCTGACGGCCGTCCTTGCCAAGCGCCGCGCCCTCACGGAAGGCGCGATGGAAGACGCCCGCAAGGCCGTCGCCCAGGCCGAGGCCAAGGCCCAGGAATATGCCGAGCGCCTTCGACTGGCCCGCGCCGACGTGTACAAGCTCCGCGAACAGCGCATCAAGCAGTGGAGCGCCGAGCGCGACACCGCCCTCGATGCCGCCCACAAGGCGGCCAGCCAAAAAGTGGGCCAGGCGAAGGCCGAGCTCGAGGCCGAAGCCGCCTCTGCCCGGCAGGCAATTCAGGCCTCGGCCGCCGATCTGGCCGATCTGGCCGTCCGCGCCGTCCTGCCGCTGCAACTCGCTGCCGGGGGTTCCCGTTGAAAGATTCTCTTCCGCATGTGCGTGTCTCCCCCTGGGTTTCCCCCCGGATTTCCAGCTTGATTTTCCGGTTTGCCGTACTCGTGGCCCTGGTCGTCGAGTTGACCGCTGCCCCGGTAATTGCGCCCCCGCGCGCCGCCGCGCAGGAGCCCGCTTCAGCCGCTGCACCTGCCGCAACTTCGCCAGGCAATTCCGCCGCAGCGGAAACGCCCAAGTCTGCTGAGGCTCCCCAATCCGCAGAGGATGAGGAGCAGGCCTTCCTGCACTCTTCCGTCGTGCAATCGCTGGCTCGTCTCCTGCACCTCAAGCTCGACACAGCAGTCGATATTTTCCTTGGCATTAACTTCGCCATCATCTTCTTCGCTATCGCCATTCCGCTCACCCGGATGGGCCCCAAAATCATTCGCAAACGCTCCCAGACCCTGCGCCACGATCTTCAAACCGCGCGCGATGCCACCGCGGACGCCCAGGCACGCTTGAGCGCCGTCGAGGCCAAACTCGCCGGGCTGGACGAGGAGATGCGCAATTTCCGCGCCCAGGTGGAGCGGGAGAGCCTGGAAGACGAAAAGCGCATCAAGGCCGCGCTCGGCGAGGAAAGCGCCCGTATTGTGGCCGCCGCCGAGCAGGAAATTGGCGTGGCCGCCGCCCAGGCCAAACGCGGTTTGCGCAACTTCGCCGCCGATCTCGCCATTGAGCAGGCAACGAAGCAACTGGCGCTTACGCCGGATGACGACCGTGCTGTTATCGCCGAATTTATCTCCGGCGTTGCCGGTGACGGCACGGCCAAGGGAGGGAAGAACTAGATGCCCGCCTTCGTTTCCCGATACGCCAGCGCATTTGGTGATGTGGTCACCGCCGCCAAGCTGCCGGCCGACGCGATCGACCGGCAATTCGCCGATTTTCTCGCCACCTGGGATGGAAGCGTCGATCTGCGCACGTTTTTCGTCAATCCCGCCATACCGGCCGCGCAAAAGATCGCGATTCTCGACAAGCTGAACGTTAAGCTGGGCCTCCAGAAGGAGCTGCGCAACCTGCTTGCCGTGCTCATCTCCAACGATCGCATCGCACACGTTGCTGAAGTGGCAGCTGCCTGGCGAAGCATTCTGCAGGAGCAGTTGGGAATTCGCCCGGCGGAGATCGTTACTGCGCGCGAGCTGAGCAAGGACGAGCGCGAGGCACTGGTGGCCGAAGTAGCTAAACTCGCTGACGCAAAAATCGACGCCAGCTTTAAACTCGACAAATCCATTCTCGGCGGCGCCGTGGTGCGCATTGGTTCCACGGTCTACGACGGATCCGTGCGCGGCCGGCTGGACAGGTTGAAGGAAGCGTTAACAAGCTCCTAGCTGCTAGCTTCTAGCCGCTAGCCTGTTTGGGCCGGCTGAGGCGACGGCGAGCACGAGAACAGCTAGAAGCTAGAGGCTAGCGAGCACGCAGCAAGAGTTCAAAAGGACGTAGAAATGGCTCAAATCAAGGCAGACGAAATCACACAGCTTCTTCGCGAGCAGATTGCGAACTACGATTCGAAGGTCCAGGTCGACGAGGTCGGGACCATCACCTCGCTTGGCGACGGAATCGCCCGCCTCCACGGCCTTGACAAAGTGATGGCCGGCGAGCTGCTCAGCTTTCCGCACGGCATCGCCGGCCTCGCGCTCTCGCTCGAAGAAGATTCAGTGGGCGCGGTGATTCTTGGCGAGTACACCGAGTTGAGCGAAGGCAACGAGGTCAAGCGCACCGGGAAGATTCTCTCGGTCCCTGTGGGCGCGGCCATGATCGGCCGCGTGGTGAACACGCTGGGCATGCCCATTGACGATAAGGGCCCCATCGCCACCACCGACATGCTTCCCGTCGAGCGCCTGGCGCCTGGCATCATCGACCGTCAGGGTGTCCGCGAACCGATGGCCACCGGCCTCAAAGCCATTGACGCCATGATTCCCATCGGCCGCGGCCAGCGCGAGCTGATTATTGGAGATAGACAGACCGGAAAAACCGCCGTCCTGCTCGACACCATCATCAACAACGCCAAGAACGACCTCATCTGCATTTATTGCGCAATTGGCCAGAAGCGATCCTCCATTGCTCAGGTTGTGCAGACGCTGACCGAGGCCGGCGCCATGGGCCACACCATCGTCGTTGCCGCCTCGGCGTCGGAGCCCGCGCCCATGCTCTATCTGGCGCCCTACGCCGCCTGCGCCATGGGCGAGTACTTCCGCGACAGCGGCAAGCACGCGCTGGTCATGTACGACGATCTCTCCAAGCACGCCATGGCCTATCGCGAAATCTCGCTGTTGCTGCGCCGCCCGCCGGGCCGCGAAGCTTATCCCGGCGACGTCTTCTATCTCCACTCGCGGCTGCTCGAGCGCGCTTCGAAGCTGAGCAATGAGAGAGGCGGCGGCTCGCTGACCGCGTTGCCGGTCATCGAGACCCAGGCCGGCGACGTTTCGGCCTACATTCCGACCAACGTCATCTCCATCACCGACGGGCAAATCTTTTTGGAAACGGACCTGTTCAACTCCGGCGTCCGCCCGGCCGTCAATGTCGGCTTATCCGTGTCGCGCGTGGGTTTCTCGGCGGCCATTAAAGCAGTCAAACAGGTGGGCGCCACGCTCAAGCTCGATCTGGCGCAGTATCGCGAGCTCGCCGCCTTCGCGCAGTTCGGCTCCGATCTCGACCCGCTCACGCAGAAGCAGTTGGCGCGCGGCGTGCGGCTCACGGAGCTCCTCAAGCAGCCGCAGTTCCAGCCGCTCACATGGCAGCAGCAGACGGTAATTCTCTTCGCCGGCACGCAGGGCTATCTCGACGATCTCCAGGTCCCCGACATTCGCGCGTTTGAAGTCGGTCTCTACAAATATTTGGACAGCGCCCAGCAAGCGCTAATCGCCGACCTGACCAAGAAGAAGCAACTCGACGACGACATCCGCAACCGCCTGCATGCGGCGCTCAAGGAGTACTCGGCAGACTTTAAGGCGGAGCTGGCGGCGGCAATAGCGTAAAGGCAGGGACTAGGGACTAGCCCCCCGGTTAAAGGCAGATTGAACTGAGAACCAACGATGGCTAATGTACTTGATTTAAGACGGCGCATAAGAAGCGTGAAAAACACGCGGCAGATCACCAAGGCCATGAAGATGGTCTCGGCGGCCAAGCTGCGCCGCGCGCAGGAGCGCGCCCTCGCGGCCCGGCCGTACGCCCGCATGATCACCAGCGTTCTTGAATCGCTCACGCGCCGCGCTGATCTCTTCGACGAAACTACCGGCAACATCTCTCACCCGCTCTTTATCACGCGACCTGAAAAACGCGTTCTGCTCATCGTGGTCAGCGGCGACAAGGGTTTTGCCGGTGCCTTCAACGCCAACATTCTCAAGACCGCCTACCAGTTCATCGGCGGCAACCCCGATAAGGAAATCGATGTTGAGGCCGTGGGCCGCAAGAGCCGCGACCAGTTGCGCCGCCGCTATCCGATAGCCAGCTATATCGAGCAGACCGATGAGAACGGCCAAAAGCACAAGGTCAGGGAAAAGCGCCGGGGCCCCGTCGAACTTACCGGCGATCACCTCGGCATGTTGGTCAACCTCCAAACCTCGCGCGTCCTCGATCTGGCCTACAACATCATCTCCCGTTATGTCCACGAAGAGATCGACTCCGCCTACATTGTTTACAACGAGTTCAAGTCAGTCATCGCGCAGCGCCTCGTCGTCGAGCGCCTGCTCCCGCTCACGAAGATCGGCATTCCCCAGATCACCGGCGCCCAGGAGCCCACCGCCGAAGAGAAAGAGCGTGCTGCCGAAGCCGCTCTCTCGGCCGGCATCGCCATTGAGCCCGCCGACACGGCCGAGGCCGAAGAAGAAGCGCGCAAGTTCGGAACCGACAATGTGGACTACATCTACGAGCAGCCCGCCGGGGAACTCTTCGCCGGCCTGCTTCCGCAGTACATTTTTTCCATGCTGTATCACGCCATGACGGAGTCGGTCGCCGCCGAGCACGCGGCCCGCATGACGGCGATGGATTCGGCAACCAACAACGCCTCCGACATGATCGACGCGCTCACGCTGCACATGAACCGCGTGCGCCAGGCCGCCATCACCAAGGAGATTATCGAGATTGTGAGCGGCGCAGCGGCTTTGTAATTGCAGCTTTTAGCCCTTAGCTTTTAGCCTTTAGCTTTTCGTGCAGAATGCATCGCCTGAAGAAAACGCAAGGGCTGAATCGGGAAGGAAGAGCTAAAAGCTAATAGCTAACAGCTAACAGCTTGGAATGAAAAGGCAGAAGATATGGCAGAAAACATCGGCAAAGTGATTCAGGTCTCCGGCCCCGCCGTAGACGTGCAGTTTGAAGAAGCGAAGATGCCGCCCATCTATCAGGCGCTACGCGTCACCGACGAGGGCTTCAAGGTTCCCACGCCCATCAGCGTCATCCTCGAGGTGCAGCAGCACCTGGGCGAGGGCCGCGTGCGCACCGTGGCCATGGAAGCCACCGACGGCATGGTCCGCGGCATGAAGGCCACGGATCTCGGCGGACCCATCCGGATGCCCGTGGGCAAGCAGACGCTGGGCCGCGTGATCAACGTCATTGGCGAGCCGGTGGACGAGCTCGGCCCCATCGGCGAAACGCAGCGCATGCCCATTCACCGTCCCGCGCCGCTCTTCGACGAGCAATCCACCTCGGAGGAAATGTTTGAAACCGGCATCAAGGTCATCGATCTCATCCAGCCCTTCTTGAAGGGCGGCAAGATCGGCCTTTTCGGCGGCGCCGGCGTGGGCAAAACCGTCGTCATCATGGAATTGATCAACAACGTGGCCAAGAACCACGGCGGCTACTCCGTCTTTGGCGGCGTGGGCGAGCGCACCCGCGAGGGCAACGACCTGTGGACCGAAATGACCGAGTCCGGCGTCATCAAGCCCGGCGACTGGGCCAACTCCAAATGCGCGCTGGTCTACGGCCAGATGACCGAGCCGCCTGGAGCGCGCCTGCGCGTGGCCCTGAGCGCGCTGACCGTCGCCGAGTACTTCCGCGACGTGGAAGGCTCTGACACGCTGCTCTTCATCGACAACATCTTCCGCTTTACGCAGGCCGGTTCCGAGGTTTCTACGCTCTTGGGCCGCATGCCTTCGGCCGTGGGCTACCAGCCTAACCTGGCCACCGAGATGGGCGAACTGCAGGAGAGGATCACCTCCACCAGCAAGGGCTCTGTGACTTCGGTGCAAGCCGTCTACGTCCCCGCCGACGACCTCACCGATCCTGCGCCGGCCACGACTTTTGCGCACCTCGACGCCACCACCGTGCTCTCGCGTCCGCTCTCCGAGCTGGGCATCTACCCGGCCGTCGATCCTCTGGCTTCAACGTCGCGCATCCTCACCGCGCGTGTCGTCGGCCAGGATCACTACGACGTGGCGCAGGGCGTCAAGCGCATTCTGCAGCGGTACAAGGATCTCCAGGACATCATCGCCATCCTGGGCATCGACGAACTCTCCGAGGACGACAAGCTCACCGTGGCTCGCGCGCGTAAGGTGCAAAAATTCCTTTCGCAGCCGTTCCATGTGGCCGAGCAGTTCACCGGCATCCCCGGCGCCTACGTCAAGATCGCCGACACGGTGCGCGCGTTCAAGGAGATCATCGAGGGCAAGCACGACGACATTCCCGAGCAGGCCTTTTACATGAAGGGCGGCATCGAGGAGGTGCTGGAGACGGCAGAAAAGTTGAAGGCGAGTGTGTAAGAACAGCTCTTAGCTTTTAGCTGTTAGCTCTTAGCTTGTTCCGTGCTTATCGAGGAGTTCAGACTAAGCACAATGAGCTAAGAGCTAATGGCTAAGAGCTAATAGCTCGGAGCAAATTATGGCTGAACCAACATCCGACCAACTCCGCGTTCGTCTCGTCACTCCCGAGCGCACGCTCTTCGAGAGCGACGCCTCCGCCGTCGAGCTGCCCTCGAAGTCCGGCTACATGGAAGTGCTCTACGGCCACGCGCCCCTCATGGCCGAGCTGGGCGCCGGCGATGTCACCATCCACGGCGGGGCGACAAGCGAACCGGGGGGCCCCGAAGGCCTCACGCGCTACAACGTCAGTTGGGGATTCGTCGAGGTCCTGCCCAATCGCGTCACCATTCTCGCCTCCGACGCTCTCAAGCCCGAGGAGATTGACGTGCAGCGTGCCGAGCAGCAACTCGAACGCGGCGAGAAGATGTGGAAAGAAGCCGGCGAAAGCGAAGACGCCTATACCGAAGCACTCCGCGTCATCTCCGAAGCCGAAGCCAAGATGGTCTCGGCCGCCGACGTCCATAAGGAATAACGCCTTCCCCAGGCTCCCTCCGCTTGCAAATCTGGCGGCTGCGGTCGTTTGTGGATTTCCCTTGCTAGCTTCACAACATGAGACTACGATTGTTGAGCGGCATTGCATCAAACCACGGGCCCCCCAAGTGCTTACCGTTCGCTAAGTAAAAGACTTTGCAGGCGGCGATCTTGGAACCCCCAGGACGCCAAGATGGCGAAAGAGCGCGCATCTCGCGAAAGGTCACAGGAAAACCAGCCGCCGGCCTTTGCCGCCGCGCACCTGGCCGCCTTGCTTGAGAGCACCCAGGATATCATCTGGTCCGTCGATCTTGATTTTCGCCTCGTATCCTTCAACAAGGCTCTCAGCGACGCTTTCGCGCGCGGTTATGGAGCGAAGATCGCCGTCGGAATGACTCCGCGCGATCTGCTTCCGCCCGAGAAGGCGGCAGTTTTTCCTCCCCTCTATGAAAAAGCGCTTCACGTAGGGCCATGCTCAGCCGAGTATCGCCTCGCGGACGGCCGTTACCTTGAGATGACCTTCAACCCGATCATTCAGGATGGCCGGAAGGTCGGTGTCTCTGTCTTTGGCAAGGACGTGACCGAGAAAAAATCCGCCAGAGAGACATTGCTCAGGGTAACGCAGGAGTATCGCGAATTCTTCGAGTTCGCGCCGGAGGCCATTTTTCGCGCCACGACAGAGGGCAAGACAGTTGCCATCAACCCGGCTGGGGCAACTCTGCTTGGGTACGACTCGCCAGGGGAGGCAATTGCCGTCCTCACGGATTGGGGACAGCAAGTGTGGTTCAATCCCACGGAGCGCTCCACATTTATCAAGGTCCTGGAACAAAAAGGGGAGGCCACCAGCGGCCCTCGTCAATTTAGGCGTAAGGACGGAACGCTTTTTTGGGGCATCATGACGGCACGCAAAATCCGCGGGTCGGACGGCAAGACACTTTATTTCCAGGGATTCATGGAGGACATCACCGAGCAGAAGGCGATGGAGGTCGACCTGGGCGCAAGGGTCCGGGAACTGCAGGTGCTGAGCGAAATGAATGATGCGCTGCTGCACGCGAAGACGGAAGAGGAACTGCTGACCGAGTACTGCAGGATCGTGGTCGAGGTGGGCGGCTACAGGCTGGCCTGGGTTGGCTTTGCAAAAGAGGGACCAGAGAAACTCATTATTCCGGTTGCGCATTACGGGCATGATGACGGGTACCTGAAGCCGCTCAATCTCACATGGGCTGACACGGAACGCGGCCAGGGACCAACCGGCCGCTGCATCCGCACAGGAGAGATTTGCGTCAGTCGCGACGTGGCGACAGACCCAATAATGGCGCCCTGGCGGGAAGAAATGTTGAAACGCGGGTATATGTCTTCAATTGCCATCCCTTTCCGGCACTTCGAGGGAGAAATGGCCTGCCTGTCGGCGTATGGAGTGCGGGTCAGCCGCTGGTCCGATTCGGAACGCAGGCTGATGGATCAGGTCGCGTCGGCACTGGGGTTCGGCATTACCACGCTGCGCACTGCAGTGGCCAAAGCGCAGTATCAGGAGAGCCTGCGCGTGAGCCTGGAACAGACCATCGAGGTGATCGCGGAAACCGTGGACCAGCGCGATCCCTACACCGCGGGCCACCAGCGCAGGGTAGCGGATCTTTGCGTGGCCATCGCGGGCAAGCTTGGCCTTTCGAGCGAACAGACGCAGGGCCTTCGCCTGGCGGCCAGTATTCACGACCTGGGCAAGATTGGCGTTCCCGCCGAGATTCTGGCCAAACCCGGCCTCCTGACTGAAAACCAGCACGACCTTCTCAAGGAGCACGTGCAGCTTGGCTATGAGATTGTGAAGCACGTCCAGTTCCCGTGGCCGATCGCGCAAATGATTCTCCAGCATCACGAGAGGCTCGATGGCTCAGGATATCCGCAGGGATTCAAGGCGGATGAGATTCTCCTCGAATCCCGCATTCTGGCAGTTGCCGATGTGGTTGAGGCCATGAGTTCGAATCGGCCTTACCGTGCCTCAAGGGGCATTGACATGGCGCTGGATGAAGTGTTGGCGGATAGCGGCACCTTGTACGACTCTGCGGCCGTGAAGGCCTGCGTGAACCTCTTTCGCCACGAAGGCTATGACTTTCCTCCGCAATGAGCGGCGGCCGTTGATTCGCGCTGCCTCAGTCTTTTCCAATCGAAGGATGAGCCTGAAGGAGTGAAGGTCAGGCGAAGTGGGGAAAGTCCTTTCGGGTTTGATTTTGAGTCAGATTAGCAGTCGCAGCCGGGGCGGAGGGGATGTGGGAATCG
>Ga0326728_10002265_pt1 | contig 64802 bp, 71 predicted proteins | sample MB3enrmetagenome_FD_207602 | JGI IMG/M metagenome (GOLD analysis project Ga0326728, IMG submission 207602) | Lab enriched peat soil microbial communities from McLean, Ithaca, NY, United States - MB31MN | ecosystem: Environmental > Terrestrial > Soil > Wetlands > Peat | place: USA: New York...
TTTCCTTCCACTACCAAGCGTACAGCTTCCATCTTGAAGTCCCGATCGTACTTCCTGCGTCTGACTACTGTATGCATGCAACACCTCCAAGCTGTAGATTTATAACTCTGGCTTTTCGGTGTGTCCATTAAATCGGGGGAAGTGCATATTGAGTTCTGAAAGAAGAAATGGCTCAAAAGGTCATCACGAAGTTAACCGGATGCAAGACAACTTATGAAATTAATATCTAGCCCTTTTTTTTAAGAAGGATTTTTCGGAAATACCAGATTTTCGAGCTCAGATATGAACGGATAAGCAGTTTGTTGCATCTCCCATAATTATTTTAGTGTAGGCATAATTATACAAAAATTATCATATATTACAACAATTTACATGCCAAAGTTTCGGTTCCAAACCTGTCACCATCAGGCGCTATTCAGCTTGATTTACTTACTATGTGCCAATTACGAAGGATTGCAGGTAGATATAGAAATATAAAAGATGATATAGGTTAAATAGAACGTAGTTGGATTAGGGTTTAAAAAGGGAGATGAACCTGTGAGAAGATGGATTAATGATGTTATAGGCCCTGAAACAAGTTTATGATGGACTTATTTGCTAATAAGTTCATTGAATATTAAGGATCCTTCATGTCATGTATATTTTTAACAAGCGGTACATAAACTGATGCAATAATCTCGAAAAAAAGAGGGTAAAGACATGTGGAAACAGGGTTGGAGAGATGGAGTCTGGGGTCGACTTGGCCAAAAGTGGGACATCATTGTCATTGGTGGAGGGATCACCGGTGCCGGTATCCTGCGAATAGCTTCTCAGCTTGGTCTGAGTGTTCTCCTGATTGAACGGCACGATTTTGGATGGGGCACGTCCAGCCGCTCATCAAAGCTGGTCCATGGAGGAATGCGTTATCTTAAAGAGGGTAAGATATTCCTGACGAGGGATTCCGTCCGGGAGCGTGAAAAGTTGATAAGGGAAGGCCCGGGCCTAATAGAAAAACTGAATTTTCTTATTGCCTGCTATAAAGGGGAGAAGCCGGGTAAGTATACCTATAAGGCGGGGCTTGCCCTTTATGATCTCCTTGGATCCACCGAGAGTTTTCAACAGTATAGCCCTGAAGATTTTCATATTCTTTCTCCCTTTATCTGTGGAGAGGGCTTGGATGATGGATTTTCATTCTACGATGCCCAGACTGATGATGCCCGTCTTGTGCTGAGGGTCATCTTGGAAGCCGTGGCGGGAGGTGCCACGGCCATCAACTACACGGCTGCGGAAGAGTTGCTGTATACGGGCAAGCAGGTTACAGGCGTGAGAGTGAGAGATCTTGTGGAGAATCGTACTGCGGATGTGCATGCAAAGGTTGTCGTCAGCGCGACAAGTGTGTGGGCGGATCAGATCCGCGAGCAATTGGGTGCAAAGGCACGCATGAGACCCCTTCGGGGAAGTCATCTTCTTTTTCCAGCATGGCGTTTGCCCGTGTCGCGTGCCATAACATTCCCACATCCTGGAGACAGGCGGCCGGTATTCATTTTCCCCTGGGAAGGGATTACTCTTGTTGGAACAACTGACCTTGATCACAGCTACCCGTTGAATGATGAACCGTTTATAAGTCCTGATGAAGTTGCATATCTGATGGCCGCGGTGGAATCAAAATTTCCCGTTCAGAAGATTACACTCGATGATGTCATTTCGACCTTTTCTGGCCTGCGCCCGGTGATCGGGACTGGTAAATCCGATCCTTCCAAGGAGTCACGCGACCATGTCATATGGGATGAGAAGGGATTGATCACGGTTACAGGCGGCAAGCTTACAACATTTCGTATTATTGCCATTGATACTCTTGTGGCTGCATCAGAACGACTACCCGGGATGAAGGGGCTAAGCAGGAAAATGTTGGTATTGAATCGTATTGACAGAAAGGAATTAAGAAAGCTTCCGGTAAGTGACAATCAAAAGATTCGCCTCACGGGACGCTATGGCATTGAGGCTCTGGATCTGGTCAAGTCGGCAAAGCCAGTAGAGTTGGAACCTATTCCCAACACCATGTATCTCTGGGCGGAATTGCGCTGGGCCGCCCGTGCAGAGGGGGTTGTGTATCTGGAAGATCTTCTGCTGCGTCGCGTACGAATTGGTCTGCTGCTGCCGCAGGGTGCTGAACCGCTGCTACCGATGATTCGAGGGATCTGCCAGCCTGAACTGGGATGGGATGATAAGCGCTGGCAGAAAGAAGAGTCAGCGTATCTTGAATTATGGAAACAACATTATTCGCTCCCGGACAGAAAGACCATCCCGGCTTGGTATGTTGCTGTTGATAAAAAAAGCGCTAAACGCTAATCATGCATTCCTAGAAAGAATAGGTCCATCACGTCCTGAATTATCGAGCAGCTGCCATTCGGAAACATGAAACTAAACGAAATTAGCGGCCATATACAAGATGCCATTGTCCAAGGGGTTGCTTTGTCCCCGTGGTGGCAGCTAATGATAAGGTTTGATTTCAGCGGTCAGCTCGGTCCATGTTTATTCTTCATTGAAGCTGATTGAACATACGGCATTCTTGCATATATTCAGCTTTTCCTGCTCGTTTTGGCTGTAAAATTGGAAATGAGCTGGGTTACCTTACGGCTTTTGCATTTCGGGCAACTTGCCTTTGCCTTGTCATGCTCGGATATGCTTGCCACAATAGAGAACTTCTTGCTGCATGCCTTGCATTCGTATTCATAGGTCGGCATATGTTTTCCCTCCTTTCATTTTCTTATTTTAATGAATTGTCCATTCTTGTCAAGATTGATTACAGGGGATTGAACTGAAGACGGAAGGTATTCCGGATGTTGTAAAAACACCCTTTTTCTAGTATTTGTCAACACAGAAATTAAAAAACTCCGATCCATGGCGGCAGAGCGTGCCTCTCATACAAGAAGTGTCCAAAAGAACGAAACCGTCTGAACTCAAAATTCTTGAAATTACTTTATGGTTTGCTTTTATAACCACCGCCATAACCCTGCCGGGATATGCTGCAGCGCAGCTTCGAGTTGATGCAGCATCGTGTATGGTAGTCAATGTAACAACGGGCAGAGTTTTGTTCTACCAGAATATTGAGGCACCAGTGCCACCGGCTTCTCTCACGAAAGTTCTATCGCTCTACCTGGTTTATGAGGCTTTGGAACGGGGCCGTATTCATCGATGGGACAAGGTGAAAATCAGTGGGAGGGCGTCTCATACCGGTGGTACAAGCATGTTTTTGGCTCCAGGGACAGAAATCACTCTTGATGATCTTATCAGGGGAATGTCTATTGTATCGGCTAATGACGCCTCTGTGGCTGTGGCGGAGCGTATTGGCGGGTCCGTGGAACGATTTGTGGAAATGATGAACGCAAAAGCCAAAGAGTTAAACATGACAGACAGCTACTTTGTTAATCCCCATGGACTTCCTGCGAAAGGTCAGGTCAGTTCATCTCGTGATATGATGAAACTTGCTCGGGCTTACGTCCGGCGTTTCCCGCAGGCTTTGGCAATACACTCTTTGCAAAGCTTCACCTATCAGGGTATTACCCAGCACAACAGGAATCGCCTATTGGGGGAATGCCCTGGTGTAGACGGTATCAAGACAGGACATGTGTTTGAAGCAGGCTATAACATCATCGTGACTGCCAGGCGCCAAAATACGAGATTGATAGCCGTGCTCCTCGGGGCGAGAACTCCTGGCATCCGGAACAGAGAAGTGAACAGGCTAGTTGAGATGGGATTCGGGATGGTGGAAGGGAAAACGTGTGATTCATTCGGTGGATAAGAAAGGCTATAGGAAAATCGACTGTAACATCTTGGTTGAAAGCGTTTTGCTGCTGATGTTAATAGCGGCGGCAACCCCCCTGAGCCTTGCCGAGGCTGGACAGGAAGGTGCTTTTTCCTACGAGTGTGCTCGGCGCTTGTCAACGGCGAGTGGGTATCCTCTCATCATTCGCGGTGTGGCAGTTCAATTCGATCCGGGCATTCTGCGCCGCTTTTATGCAAAACGGCTATTTGAGCCGGTATGGATGCAGGATGGACATATTCTGCCCAGGGTGCGGACATTATTTTCAGAGATTAAACAGTCCGTTCAAAACGGTCTGAAACCCGAGGACTATTTGCAAATCCCCCCACAGCTCCAGTATATCCTGGAAAGGGATGCCAGTCAGGAGAATGTCCCTCCCGCCGATTTGGCAGACTTGGATCTAATCATTACTGGCATCTATGCATCTTTTGGATATGACCTTTTATACGGACGTGTCAATGCGAGTCACCGGTGCCGAACAAAATGCGCATCCGATCGTTGTGGCAAGCTGCTTGGAAAACTTCACGAATTGCAGGATGATGCTCAGTTTGCCGCGTTGCTGCAGGGACTTCAACCCAAAAATCCCTCTTATGAGCGGCTAAGGGTGATGCTGAACCATTATCGCGATATTGCGGGCCAGGGAGGTTGGCCGATCATCTCTGCGGGGCATCGCCTGAAAGCGGGGGACCAGGGGGAGCAAGTTATCCTTCTGCGCCGGCGCCTAACGCTATCAGGGGACATCGATGGAGAAAGCATTCCGGTGAAGGAGGATCTCTATGATGCAGTGCTTGCTTCGGCTGTGCGTCGCTTCCAAAAAAGGCATGCCATTACGGTAACAGGTGTGGTCGACGATAAAACTTTCCGTCTGCTAAATGTACCGGTGGAGGATGAGATTCATCTGATTGAGCTGAACCTTGAGAGGTTGCGATGGATTCCACGTGATGTCAGGGAACCCTACATCATAGTCAATATGCCCGATTTCAGTCTGAAAGTAGTGCAGAACGACGAGATTGTGATGGCAATGCGGACCGTCATCGGGAAACCATACTGGCATACCCCATCCTTCAGAGGGAAAATAACATTTCTGGAGATCAATCCTGTGTGGAAGATTCCCCCCAGCATTCTCGAAGAGGAGGTTTTCCCCGGGATCAGAAAGAATCCGGATTATGTTAAGAACAAAGGTATCAAATTTTTTCGTCAGCGTGGGAGGACCCTTGTAGAAGTGCCCCTGAATCAGATAACTTGGTCGAAAGCTTACCCCAAGACTTTCCCCTATCAGGTCATTCAAAGCGCTGGTCCGTCCAATCCCTTGGGACGGGTGAAATTCATGTTTCCAAACGAATTCGACGTGTACCTGCATGACACTCCTACGAAGCGTCTCTTTAAAAGGAATCAGCGGACGTTCAGCCACGGCTGCATCAGGATTGAAAAGCCTATTGATCTTGCTGCATACCTTATGGAGCGGGACAGCTCATGGTCGAGGGAGCAGCTGATGGCAAAAATTGAGAACGGCAAAACACAGCAGTATCTGCTCAATGATCCGGTAGATATTTATATTGCGTATTTTACCGCTTGGGTTGATAATGACGGCATTCTGCAGGTACGTCCAGATATTTACGGGTCGGATGTTATTTTGGATACGGCATTGCGAGGCTGGAAAGATTTTCGCCTGACAGTACCGCCGGAGTAAACACAATTCTTTAAAAATCTTTTATGTTTCCAATACGCGACGAGAATCCAACACTGCACACATCGTTTATGACTTTCGCCATCATTGGGATTAATATTGCCGTGTGGGTTTTCGTTCAGGGACTGGGATTTAATCCTAGGCTTGCAGCCTCTATCTGCGAGTATGGGTTAATTCCAGGAGAACTTTTGAAAACGATAATACCCGGAACAGCATTGCCATTGGGAGATGGTCTTGCATGTATCGTCCAGGCAAAACCGGACTGGTGGACGGTTATAACATCGATGTTCATGCATGGTGGATGGTTTCATATTGTCGGCAACATGTGGTTTCTGGCCATTTTCGGAGACAACATTGAGGATGCCCTCGGCCCAGTTAGATTCGTTGTATTTTATTTTCTCTGCGGCATTGCTGCCGTGGCTGCCCAAATGATCTCAGATCCATCCAGTGCAGTTCCTATGGTCGGGGCTTCCGGTGCGATTAGCGGTGTCATGGGTGCCTATGCCTTTATATACCCCCGCGTACCTGTCCACATGCTTGTTTTTGTCGGATTTTTCTTCTTCCGAGTCATCGTGCCCGCTTATCTGGTGTTGGGCTACTGGTTCATTCTGCAGGTGTTGGGCAGTTTACCCGCCCTTGCCGGCATGTCCGGCGGGGTTGCATTCTGGGCTCATATCGGTGGTTTCCTGACGGGCATCATACTGGTTAGCATCATGTGTGACAAACGGCGGGTCGAAACATGTCGCAGAAGGAGAGGTACGATTAGCGGGATTACGCGGTGGATCCGTTGAAGTCGAGGTGAACTTGAAGCAGAATCTCGTTCTGATTCCCGGCGTTGGCGGGAATGCAGTCCTCTGGCAACACCAGATCAGGCATCTGGCCGATGTGGCTCATGTTGTTGTTCCCGATTTGGGTGTGAGCAGCTCCCGCGCAGAGATGGCTGATGCGGTTTTGAACTGCGTTTCTGGACCCTTTGCTATGACCGGCATCTCAATGGGGGGATGGGTCGGATTCGAAGTGGCTTCGCGGGAACCAAGGCGAGTGACAAAATTTGCACCCATTGCAACCTGGGCGCGCTCCAACCCAGCGGTGGAATCCTTTCAGAGAGAGGCCTTGAAAAAAATGAAGGGGGGATTCTTCCAGGATTTTCTCTTATCGCCCGGTGCTTTTCCTGTTAGTCCCACGCGCTTGGGAGATGAAGGTTTTTTTGAATTTTTAGGGAGTCAAATGCGTGATGTCCAGGAAAATATCTACTTACGCCAGTTCGAAGCCTATCTTGATGATTATGACAGCCGCCGTCTTCTCTCGAGAATTGTTTGTCCTACCCTAGTCATTGCCGGCAGGGATGACCCCATATTTCCTGTGGATGAGCATGTCTTTATAACCCAACATATCAATGGCGCAAAAATGGCCCTCATCGAGGATTGCGGCCATTACGTTACGATAGAGCAGCCTCAGGCGCTGTCTGCATTGTTGCGCTACTGGCTTACCTACTTCTGATGGCTGACTACCAACGATCAATAAACATTTTAAGAACGTTTTCTATCGTTGTCCATTGATCATGGGAATCATCTTTACTGATCATCGAGGATTGGGCATTGAGAATGGAAATGTTTGCTTCATTCGAGATGTTACCGCTTGAAAGTGTCTTTATTTCTGCCATAGAAACTCACAGAAGCCGTTAAGGGAAATGCCGATGAAAGCGATGATTCTAAGGAGCATTGTAAATTTCCATGAAAACCACGAGCCTTTGCAATGGGTTGACGTTCCAGAACCAACACATGGGGAAACGGAAGTCCTTATAAGGGTTGCAAACTGCGGTGTCTGCCACACGGAGCTGGATGAAATCGAAGGGCGAACGCCGCCTTCTCGCTTTCCCATGATTTTGGGCCACCAGGTAATCGGCCGTATCGAAGCAAGGGGATCACGGGTGAAGCGTTTCAAAATGGGAGACCGGGTCGGAGTCGGATGGATCTTTTCGGCCTGCGGATCCTGCAGTTTCTGCAAGAATGGTTTTGAGAACCTTTGCGACCAGTTTCGGGCCACGGGACGTGATGCACCGGGAGGCTATGCTGAATATATGGCCATCAATGAAGCTTTCGCTTTTGCTGTTCCGGAGGTTTTCCCCAGTGAGGAAGCGGCACCACTGCTCTGCGCCGGTGCCATCGGCTACCGGTCCTTTCGACTCACTGGATTGCGGGATGGACAGAATATGGGCCTCACGGGTTTTGGGGCGTCGGCACACCTTCTCATGCAAATGGTCCGTCATCGGTTTCCGTCTATAAAAATATTTGTTTTTGCTCGGAGTGATACAGAACAGGTTTTTGCCCGAGAACTTGGTGCTGTTTGGGCCGGTGGCATCGCGGAGTACGCACCGGAGAAGCTGCATGCCATCGTTGATACGACACCCGTCTGGAGTCCCGTTACTTGGGCCCTTAAAAATCTGGAGAAAGGTGGTCGGCTGGTGATCAATGCAATCCGCAAGGAAGAGACGGACCGGGCGGTTCTGGCGTTTCTGGATTATCCGTCTCAGATATGGATGGAAAAGGAAATAAAATCTGTGGCGAATGTAACTCGGGATGACATCAGTGAGTTTTTGAAGCTAGCCGCTGAAATTCCGATTCGACCAAAGGTTCAAGCCTATCCTCTTAGAGATGCTAATCAAGCCCTTGTCGAACTCAAGGAAGGAAAGATAAGGGGGGCGAAAGTGCTGGTTTGTTGCTGAAAATAAATCTTCGACAGGTATGTCTTTTTTGCCCTTGAATCTTTGTCTGAATTGATGCATAAGCGAGTTTCAGGCTGAAAATGCCAGCACGCGATCCTTGCCGTCCGTATCAATCCCGTAAGGCAGCATTTGTTTACAAAGAAAATATGAAGGAGGGAGCGTTTCTATGGATGTTACAGGTTGCATGGCCGTCATTACCGGTGGTGCCTCAGGTCTCGGTGAGGCCTGTGTACGTCTTCTGGCCGGAAGAGGCGCCAAAGTGGCAATTTTCGATGTGGCAGCAGAACGGGGAGAAAACCTGGCTTCCGAACTAGGCTCCCATGTCACATACATAAGTGTGGATATTACTGCCGAAGATCAGACACAAGCCGCCATCAGCAGGGTGGTCGCAGCGCTTGGTGGTATCAGTGTGCTTATCAACTGTGCGGGTGTTGGCGATCCGGGCAAGCTTTTGTCTAAGCGAGGCCCTTTGCCGCTTTCCGCATTTAATCGCGTTCTACAGATCAACCTCGTGGGAACGCTCAATGTGACCAGATTAGCAGTGGAGCAGATGGTCAAGAACACTCCGAACAAGGATGGGGAGCGCGGAATAGTGATCAATACCGCTTCGATCGCTGCTTTTGACGGACAAATTGGTCAGGTTGCATACAGCGCCTCCAAAGCCGGCGTTGTGGGGATGACTCTTCCCCTCGCTCGGGAATGTGCAGAGTACGGTGTACGTGTAGTGACTATAGCCCCCGGGCTCTTCGACACCCCGTTGCTCGCCCTGCTGCCCTTGCAGGTTAGGGAATTTCTGGCGAAGACCATTCCCTTTCCCCAGCGATTGGGCCATCCCATGGAGTATGCGAGGCTGGCTGAACACGTCATTGAAAATGCCATGCTGAATGGTGAATGCATCCGCTTGGATGGCGCCCTGAGAATGGCGGCAAAGTAGATCATGAAACAATCGTCAGAAACTAATTTGCAATCACAGATCGCATTAAATGGGGAGGGAGAAAGATGACAAAGATATTCAACTGGAAAATGGAGGACGGAATTGGTGTTGTAACCTTCGACGTGGTTGGCGACGCCATGAATACCTGGACAGATCAGGCCTATAATGAGTTCGTTGAACTTATGGGTGCATTGGAGAAAGCTGAAGGACTCAAGGGCATAATATTTATTTCCGGCAAGCCGGACAATTTTCTGTCGGGGGCAAATCTCAAGATCATCTCGGAGATAGAGAGCCGCGATGTGGCTAAAAACGTGTTAGATACTTTTCATGGCTGCTTGAACCGGCTGAGTGCCTTGGCCTGTCCTTCCGTAGCGGCTATCCATGGCCACTGCCTGGGAGGCGGCCTCGAATTTTCCTTGGCATGTACTGCCCGTATTGCCAGGGAGGGAAAAAACACGATCATCGGCTTGCCGGAATGCAATGTCGGCCTCTTTCCGGGCGGGGGTGGAACCCAGCGGCTGCCACGACTCATCGGGTACGGTGCCATTGAACTGATCCTGAAGGGTTCTATGCTTCCCGCCGCCAAGGCCCTCGAGATGGGGATCATTGATCGCCTCATTCCGGCCGATGCGGACCTTTTGAGGGAAGCAAAGATTTTGCTCCAGCAGATTATGGACGGAAAGGCAGAACTGAAGCGCCCGGCACAGGATTTCACACAGATTGATGAAGTGGCAGATATGGCGAAGGCGGGCATTCTCAGAGTGACCAGGGGTAGGGAAATTCCTGGCCCTATGCTAGCCCTGGCAGCCATGCGTGACGGCTTGAAGGTTCCTCTTGAGAAAGGTTTGGAGATTGAGAAGGCAAATTTCTTAGATGTTGTCATGTCCAAGGAAGCAAAAGGCAGCATCAGTACATTCTTTATCAAAACAATGACCGATAAGCCAAAGTCCATGATGAGCAAGGGTTTTACGCCCAAACCGGTCAACAAGGCTGCGATCCTTGGCTTTGGCACCATGGGACGCGGGATTGCGATCGACGTCTTGCGAAACACACAGATTCCTGTAATTGTAAAAGACATACCCGAGGCTCTTGAGCCGGGTAAGGCATTCCTTAAGAAAATACTGGATGGCATGGCTGAAAAGAAGCGTCTCAAGGAGCCAGTAAATGTTTTAATGTCCCGCCTTCATGCGACATCAGAATATGTTGACGCCTTTAAGGATGTGGACATCGTTGTAGAGGCTGTTTTTGAAGATATAAGCGTCAAAAGCGTCGTGTATGGCGAGCTCTGCAAAGTCGTCCGGTCAGACTGTATCCTGGCCAGCAATACCTCATCCATCCCGATTACTTCCATGGCCGGCTATGTCACAAGACCAGAGCGATTCGGCGGGCTGCATTTCTTTTCGCCGGTATGGATGATGCAGCTTGTGGAAGTGATCCGGGGTGAGCAGACCTCGCAGGAAACGGTGGACAATCTTCTGAACTTTTCAGCGATGATCCGGAAGCGTCCCATTGTTTGTAGGGACAATCCGGGATTTGTTGTCAATGCGATGCTGTTCCCGAATCTGGTAACGTCTCTGAGGTATATTGAGGAGGGCAACCCCATTGAAAAAGTGGATGGTGCCATGACAAAATTCGGTATGCCGGTTGGTCCTATTCGTCTGCTCGATGAAGTCGGAATTGATGTCCCATACAAGGCGTTCAAGGGCATGGGCGTTGTTCAGGAAACACTCAGGAACGTCGTTGAAGCGGGGCGACTCGGCCTAAAGAAATCAGGGAAGGGATTCTTTTTAAAGGACGGTTCTGTCGATCCGGAAGTGCTGCCGCTGATTCCAAAAAGACCCGGGAATATACTGACCGATGAACAGATACAGAATGGCTTGCTGGAGGCCATGGTCAAAGTGGGCAAAGATCTATTAGACCGCAAGATTGTATCGGATGTGCGGATGATTGATGTGGGAATGATCTGGGGTACAGGATTCCCGCCGGATAAGGGTGGACCCATGAAGTGGTCAGATTTGACAGGGTTGAGTATGAAGCTGTTCGGCAAGAACTTTTACTGATAGCCAAGAATGGCTTTATTTACCTTTCACGTCGGTTCCACCGAACCCCTTTTTATAAAGGGGGAAATATGAGGGGCATGGCAAGGGGGACATCAGGGTCGGAATGACAATCTTTAAAATGTTTTGAAGGATTGCGTTGTCGCCTCATTTTCGCAATGGGGCCAAAGGGCAACGTTGGATTTTGCGTCATTATCATCACAGCTGGATCCCATACTTCAAGGCGCTGGACTCCAAAGATACTTTCATAGCCGGATGGATCAGTTCATTTCGCACCAGCGTGAAAGGATGATAGACAAGTTTTGCATCTTGGAAGGTTACCCGGATGTTGGGAAGGACAGACAAGATCTTTTTCTTGTCGACCATGACACTTGCCAGTGTGACGATTGTTCCGTCAAGAGCTTCCTCAAGGGGAAGTGTTACAGGGTAGATCGTCTCTTTCGGAAGTCCGTTGGATTCTATGCCCTCCGGTTGGAAAACGGTCATCTGGCGGCACCATCGAATAAAAAGAGCGGGATTGACCTTGAAGGCCGGTGACCAGAATAGCATGGGCTTTTCCTCCAAGGCCGCATTCGGAACGCGGGGAAGGTTTGCCAGCCGGATTAAATCAGCATAGGAGTCCAGTTGAGCCCCTTCAACATGAATTTTTAACTGCCAGAACGGCAGGTACATAGATGGCGCAACGTCCGTTTCGCCATATGAGATGAGGGTGAAGTTGACAGAATCTAAAATCTGCTTGCGACTGGTCCATGCAGACTGGCAGTTACGGCACAGCAGAACAAAGGAATCCTTCTCTCCGAGCAAGTCCCAACCGCACTGTGGGCAGAGAGTGGGGATAAACTCGATTTTCCAATCTTCCTTTCCGGTGATCGCATTTTTGATATCCGGATTTGACAGGTCGAAGGCAGCAATTGGTTTCTTTTCAAAAGCATCATAGAGCATACCGCTCTTCACAAAAAAGGGTGCATAAACCAGACTAATTACTTCCCCGACACGGTGCGTCATGCCTTCACTTAAATGAAGTTTGTCAGTTTCTGCTGTATGAGAAAGAAAAGAACCTGCTATGGTGTTGGAATAAAACTTCAGCTTCAGTGCCTGGGGACGAACACCGAGAGATAGCGGAGGTCCCTTCAGGTTTGATGCCGCAGTATTCACATCAAAAAAGCGAGAGCTGATCTCCGCCGCCTCTACGGAAAAAGACAATCCCCTGTGGCGCCAATATGGAATGTAAATAAGTTCGCAGTCAACGGAATCGGGCGGGGGTATGCAATAGCGGAAATGATCCGGGGTGCTGAGGACATGTCTTGTTCGGCAAAAGGCGCACGACAGGATATGATCCGACTCCTCTAGGATGACGGGTGCACCGCACTGAGGGCATGGTTGCTCAATTTGCCAATCACTCATGGTATGGGTCTATTTTTATAGAGATCGATAATTAGCCTTTTAATTTCATTTCAGGATCAGTTCCTTCAATGTTGCACGGCTGGCTGTGATCCCTGATTCAAATTCATGGTGACTTATGCTATGAGTTGGCCGCACTGCATACAAAACTTTGCCCCTACCGTCAAATCGGCACCGCATTTGCTGCACCTTAGCTGGGCCGATATGGGCTGACCGCAGTTTGGGCAAAACTTTGCGCCGGCGGGGGTGATCTGCCGGCAGGAAGCACAAGGTACGCCGGGAACAGATGCCGCTGGCGCAGCCTGTTGAGTCTGTGTCTTGAGTGCGTCAGCAATCATTCCTGGCATCATCACACCCATGCCCATGCCGATACCGGCACCGGCTTGACCCGGGTTCTGGGCTGCACTCTCCAGCGCCATCGCTGCTTTCATCTGCAGCAGCTTGTTCAGGTCGTCGAAAACACCCAACTTGCTTTTGTCGTCAATGGCTTTCTGAACATCCGGCGGTGGAGTGATAGAGTTAATAAACAGTTCGAGGAGTTTGAGACCATATTGTGAAAACTCATCGGCGATGAGGCCTTTCAGTTCTTCGGAAAGTTCATGATAACGGGCAGGAAGATTGAAAATCGAATCAAGTTTCTGGCCCATGAAATCATTGAAACGAGAAACGATGACTCGGTTCAGGTAGTCTCCTATCTCTTCTTCTGTGAAAATGCCTTGTGTTCCGACGAGACTGTTGATGAACAGCCTCGGATCACTGATCTGCATGTTGAACATGCCAAATGCCCGCAAGCGGATCAATCCGAGTTCTGAATCGCGGAAAGCTACGGGATCCCTGGTTCCCCATGTTAAATTGGGAAATACCTTCATATTACAAAGATAAACTTCCGCACGCAGGGGGCTTGTCATTCCCCAGGGAATGCTCATGATTTTATTCAGGATGGGCAGGTTAGCTGTTTCAAGGGTGTGGCGTCCGGTACTGAAGGTATCCTGCGCCTGTCCATTATAGAAGAAAACGGCCTGCTGACTTTCACGGACAGTTAACTGGGCACCCCATTTAATTTCACCCGACCCCTGCTCGGGGATTCGATGGACAAGCTCTTTTCCCGATTCATCAAACCATTCTATGACTTCAAGAAAGACGGTATTATTCGTGCCCATTATCCCTCCTCGGTAATGAATTTTAAAGCCCGTATAGTCTCAGCACTGTGGGAAATGTAATGAATCCGTCCGGATCTGTCAAGAAGAGATGGGTTTTGATTTGCACTTTCTTACGGTTTGATATAACTTCATTCCATGCCACCCAAAACAGATCCATATGCAGGAACATACCAGGGCAAGGCCCTGATTGCTGATCCTATTTATAATTATACATCCTTCACAGTACCATCTTCGGATTTTCCCGACGAAAGGACCGAAAAGGACCTTATTGACTCATCATGGGTTCAAAGGCTACGCAGGATCTTCCAACTGCAGAGTGCACGCTGGGTATACCCTTCTGCGGAGCACACGCGGTTTCAGCACAGCCTTGGCACCATGCACATTGCCGGCGAGTTTGGGGGGGAGCTTTACCCGAGTCTAAGGGCTGTATGCCGTGACCTTCCTTCCATTCACTATGTGGTAGAGCTCTTGCGTGTGGCGGGGCTTCTCCACGATGTTGGACATGGCCCCTACGGCCATTTTTTCGATGATCATTTCCTGTCGCATTATGGAATGACGCATGAAGATCTCGGCCAGAGGATTATCCTTCGCAAATTGGCTGGCATTATTAAACGGATCCGTCGCAGTCCACACGGCTTGTTGGCGGTTGGGGAACAGCTTGATCCGTGGCAGGTGGCATTTCTGATCCGTAAACCGGAAAGCGTGGAAAAAAAAGCGCCGCATTGGCTTCATCTTCTGCGCCAGCTTTTTTCCGGGATCTATACCGTGGACAATCTCGATTATGTCCAGCGTGACGCCTATATGACGGGATTTTCCTTGGATCTTGTTGATATCACCAGACTGCGGTTTTACACATTCTATACCGGTGATGGCCTGACACTTCATGAAGCGGGTATCTCCGCACTCAGCCGTTTCCTGAACGCCCGCCTCAACCTTTATGCGAACGTTTATTTCCATCGGACGACCCGTGCACTAGACCTTCATCTTCAGGAAATATTCCGCAGCACGATGCAGCATGTCTTTCCCCAAAATCCGGCAGAGGCGCTCGACCAATACCTTCTGTGCGATGAGTGGTCTCTATACCATGAGGTTCGCGCTTGGCAATTGGATCGCAACAAGGAGAAGCGCCGCCTGGGGAATGAATGGCAGAAGCTTTACAGCCGATCGATCAAGTGGAAAATGTCTTTCTCCACGGAGTTATCCATTGACCAGCTTCAGCGGGGAACGCAGTTTCCAAGCGCAGAAGAATATGAGCATAGAATCCGGACTTATCTGCCGAAACGGGTGAAGAACCTTTCTTTCCGCGTGGATCTGGCCACGCAGGACCCGCGTCCCATCAATCCCATGTCGGAACCGGAAAGAAGAATCAATATTTATAATGCGGCAACCGGGCGCACATCACCGGAACCTCTGCGGGAGATCTATCGCTTCATCCCTGCCAGGGTTGTTCATTTCAGAGTATTTTCCCTCAATCACGATCAGGACCAGGCGCTGACCCAGGCAGCGGAACGGGCCCTAATGTCGCTCGAGGGTTCATCGACAACGAACATATAGAGTAGATATGACTTACCGATTTCAGGAAACAACCGATATGACGCTTTTTGTCCGGACATCGGGCGAAGAGACGGCCCAGTGGAACCGGCAGCGCATCATTGACGCACTGATTAGGGAGACCAACACTGACCTTGATACAGCCGAAGTGATCAGCCGGGAAGTTGAAAAGGAAATTTTTGCCTCCGGTATTGCGGTCCTGACGACTTCGCTCATCCGGGAACTTGTTGATGCCAAGCTCATTGAAAAGGGTCATGAGAAAGCAAGACGCCTTCATACCCGGCTCGGTTTTCCTCTGTATGATGTCCGGCAACTGATCCGCCATCAGAACAAGGAAAATGCCAATGTGCCCCATGGACCTGAGGGGACAAATCTGCTCTTTGCTGAGGGGATCAAGCGGGAATATGCGCTGCTCGATGTTTTTTCCCAGAATATTACGGATGCGCATATCAGCGGGGATATCCACCTGCATGGCCTGGGCTATATTGACCGCCCTTACAGTTCCTGTCAGACTGTCGAATATATCAAGAAATTTGGTCTGAGACTTCCTCACTCCCTAACTGTCGCTAAGCCCGCGAGGCATGCTGAAGTTCTTCTGGCCCATATGGTACGCTTCGGAACCATACTTCAGGGCTGCTTTGCCGGCGTTATCGGGTGGGATGCTGTGAATTGGTCTTTTGCCCCTTATATGGAAGGTCTCAGCGACAGGCAGATTACCCAACTCGCGCAGCTGATGGTTTACGAGTTTTCTCAGCTCATGTCCGCCCGCGGGGGGCAAATCATGTTTTCGGACATACATCTCTACTGGACCGTTCCCCCGCATCTCAATGGGAAAATGATCATCGGCCCCGGCGGTGATCCCTGCGGATCCTTCAATGACCACGTGCGGGAAGCACAGCGCTTCGCCATGGCTCTCCTGGAGGTGTTCAGGGCAGGTGACGGGGTTGGCAGGCCCTTCGTATTTCCCAGGCCGATCCTTCACCTTTGTGAAGATGTGTTTCATGCTCAAAATCATGGAGAATGGCTCAATGTGGCGTGCCGTCTTGCCGCGGAAAAAGGAAATCCGTGTTTTGTTTTTGACCGGTCGGAAACATTGTGGATGATGGGAAGCGGTGCGGTGCGAAGCCTGTCGGCGTTTGAAGAGCCGTGGAACATGAGGCATGTCACGCTCCAGAATGTCTCTATTAATCTTCCGCGTATCGGATACAGGGCAAAAGGTGATGACAAGAAGCTGCAGATCCTCATTGAAGAGGGAATGCACCTCGCTGCGGAGGCTCATGCGGAAAAAAGACGATTCCTTGAGGAGCTTCTCGCACTGGGAGATCAAGGCCCCCTGTCAGTTTTAACAATGAAGCAGGATGGTTTGCCCTATCTATGCCTGGAACGGACAGCGTCCTTGATTGGTATGGTCGGCCTGAACGAGCTCGTGCATATCCATAAAGGGCAGCCGATGCATGCCTCTGAGGAGGCCTTGGCATTCGGTTTGGCAATTGTCGAAGCCATGGCGCGTCAGGCTGACCGGATGAGCCGGCAATACGGCTCGTCCTTTCTGCTTTTCCAAACACCGGCCGAAAGCACGGCCTACCGATTCGCCCGCCTGGATCTTAAGCACTTTTCGCCGCTGCCCGGTCGCTTTGTGAAAGGAAACCTCGCCCGAGGAGAGGTCTATTATACCAATTCAACCCATTTAGGAGCCGATGCCGATTTAACTCCTGGTAGCAGGGTCGAAATCGAGGGACGCTTCCACCCTTTCCTGAAGGCAGATGCGATGACCTATCTTTGGCTTGGTGATAAGGGGTTATCCGAAGCGGAGCTTGCCGAGATACTTACCCATGCATTTCACGCGACCCAAAACCGCGAGGTGATCTTTTCACCGGAATTCACGACTTGCCTGAGCTGCAATTCCACGACCAAAGGCCTCGCGGAGGCCTGTACCCTTTGCGGATCAAAAAACGTTGAAGGCATTGCCAGAATTGCCCAGTATTTCAGCCGCATTTCAGGATGGAACCAGGGGAAACTGGCAGAACTGCGCGATAGGCGCCACATCCCAACACACAACTCAAAATCCCGTAATTAATTCGCATAGAACAATTGGCCTGTTCCCTTGACACCTCATGGTGCGATACCTATATTAGCGGCAGTTTGATGGATCTGCTGAGAATGCACCGAGACAAAAATCCATTACTGAGCAAAAACTGACACGATGGAAGATTACATTGTCAAAATATTCCGTGACAGCGCTCACTTAAAGGAGGTTTTCATCAACGAAAACCTTCCTCGAATCGTTTCCGTAGTCGATGCGGTAACCGCAGCACTGAAAACGGGAAGTAAGATTCTTTTTTTCGGCAATGGCGGGTCAGCAGCCGATGCCCAGCATCTAGCGGCCGAATTTGTGAACCGGTTTCTCATCGAGCGGCCTCCCCTGCCGGCAATCGCCCTGACTACCGATACCTCCATCATTACCAGTATCGGTAATGATTACGATTTTTCGGAGATATTCAGTAAGCAGATCAGGGCATTGGGCATGCCGGGCGATATAGCCTGGGCTATGAGCACAAGTGGAACTTCCCCCAATGTAATCAAGGGGTTGGAGGCCGCCAAGAAGGTTGGCATGATTACCGTCGGCCTCACCGGGAAAGATGGAGGCGATGTCGCCAAGATGGTTGATCATTCCCTCCATGTATCATCACACAGTACCCCCCGGATCCAGGAGATCCATATTACTGTGGGCCATGCCGTTTGCGAGATGATTGATTACCGGCTGTTTCAAAAGCCGGATATGAAATAGATCGGACTGATCATGGTGAAAATACACAAGAAAGAAGATATTCCAACCGATCGGGAGCTTGCCCAGGATCAGCAGGCGGCTGAGCCGGCAAAGACACCGGATCCGTCAGATGACATCGAAGCGCGTCTGGCTGCCAAGGAAAAAGAGGCCGCGGAAAATTATGATAAATACTTGAGAGCTGTTGCCGAATTGGAAAACATAAAGAAGCGCTTCGCACGTGATAAGGCTGAAACCCTAAAATACGGGAATGAAACCCTGCTCCGGGACTTTCTTCCCTTTATGGACAGTATCGATAGGGCTTTATCTCAGACCGAATCCGCTGAGGGGGACCTCAACGCCTTTCGGGAGGGTCTGCAGTTGATCCGGGATCAGCTTTCAAGCTGCCTGAAAAAGCATGGGGTTGAGCAGGTGGAGTGTGCAAGCAAGGCCTTTGACCCGAATGTTCATGAGGCTCTTTACCAGGTCGACAGTGATAAGCACAAGCACAATGAGGTCGTGGACGAATTGGAGAAGGGATACCTGCTTAGCGGCAGGCTTCTCAGGCCGGCAAAAGTTTCCGTCTGCAGAAAGACGGGTAATAGCAGCACCCAGGAATGTTAATATTTTGAAACCAATCAAGTAAGGATACAAGGAGGACATAAAGTCATGGCAAAAATTATAGGGATAGATTTAGGGACGACAAATTCCTGTGTGGCCGTCATGCAGGGTGGAGATCCCACGGTGATTGCCAATCAGGAAGGTAACCGAACCACGCCGTCCATGGTTGCATTTACGGACAGCGGTGAACGACCCGTGGGACAGGTAGCGAAGAGGCAGGCAATCACCAATCCCGAGAATACGGTATATGCGATCAAGCGCCTGATCGGCCGTAAATATAACAGCAAGGAAGTCCAGTACGACAAGACAATCATCCCATACAAAATTACAGAGGCATCCAATGGGGACGGGCAGGTTACTGTTCGGGGCCGCGATTACAGCCCTGCGGAAATCTCTTCCATGATTCTGACCAAGATGAAGCAGACCGCGGAAGATTTCCTGGGCGAGAAGATCAAGGATGCGGTGATTACCGTACCGGCTTATTTCAATGATTCTCAGCGTCAGGCTACGAAGGATGCCGGACGAATCGCGGGCCTGAATGTATTGCGGATCATTAACGAGCCGACAGCTGCAGCATTGGCCTACGGGCTGGACAAGAAGAAGGATGAGAAAATCGCTGTGTTCGACCTTGGCGGCGGGACATTCGATATTTCAATTCTTGAGCTGGGAGACGGCGTGTTCGAAGTAAAGTCAACCAACGGCGATACCCATCTCGGCGGTGAAGATTTTGATCAAAGGCTCATTGATTATCTCGTTGCAGAATTCAAGAAAGACCAAGGGATTGATTTGAAGAATGACCGCATGGCCTTGCAGCGCCTCAAGGAGGCAGCAGAAAAGGCAAAGATGGAACTGTCCACTTCTATGGAAACAGACGTCAACCTGCCGTTTATCACTGCAGATGCATCCGGTCCGAAGCATATGAACATCAAACTGACACGAGCGAAACTCGAAGCGCTTGTCGAAGATCTGATTGCAAAGGTGGAAGGGCCCTGCAAGACCGCTTTGAAAGATGCAGGGTTGACACCGAAAGATATCGATGAGGTCATCCTTGTTGGCGGCATGACCCGGATGCCCAGAGTTCAGCAGAAGGTCAAGGAAATTTTTGCCAAGGAGCCACACAAAGGTGTGAATCCCGATGAAGTTGTCGCGGTCGGTGCAGCCATTCAGGCTGGGGTTCTGGCAGGAGATGTTAAAGATGTTCTGCTGCTTGATGTCACACCGCTCTCGCTGGGTATTGAGACGCTGGGTGGTGTCATGACAAAGCTCATAGAAAAGAATACAACCATTCCGACCCGGAAGAGCCAGATTTTCTCCACGGCGGCAGATAATCAACCTGCGGTCAGCATCCACGTGCTTCAAGGTGAGCGCCCCATGGCGGCAGATAACCGAACGCTTGGCCGTTTTGAGCTCGTTGGAATCCCGCCGGCGCCGCGGGGGATCCCGCAGATCGAGGTAACCTTCGACATTGACGCCAATGGCATTGTCCATGTGTCGGCCAAAGATCTTGGAACCGGCAAAGAACAGAGCATCAAGATCACTGCTTCCAGCGGGCTGTCGGAGGCGGAAATCCAGAAGCTCGTTCGGGAAGCGGAGCTTCATGCGGATGAGGATAAGAAAAAGAAGGACCTCATCGAAGCGCGCAATCAGGCCGATGCATTGGCGTATAGTGTGGAGAAAAACATCAAGGAATTTGGTGACAAGATTGACGCGTCGGAAAAATCGCGGATTGAAGACGCTATTGTCCGGCTGAAGAAGACAATGGAAGGAGACGATATTAGTGCTATCCAGAAAGCACAGGAAGAGTTGACATCGGCATCCCATAAGCTTGCGGAAGCGATGTATGCGAAGACTTCCGGGCAAGCAGGAGCGGGCGCCCATGCCGATGCTGATGCAGGCATGGGAGGGCAGGAATCCGCCGGCAAGAAGGACGATGACGTCGTTGATGCCGACTTCGAAGATGTGAAATAGGGTCATTCCGTTTAGCGAGTTATTGCTTGCAATGACTTCTGTGATCGTTGCCCGCAGCGCCTGAAGGCGCTCCGGGCATTTTTTTACGAAGCTCCTGGGAGGTATTGCCATTGGCTGCGGCCTCCACGTGGAAGTGGGATGCGAGTCCGTTACCCATGACGCAATGTTGTGTGTTATAATCCGAACAGCATGCAAATTGCGGGGCTGCCAAGTCTGACACGGGATGATCTGTGGTGAGTCATGTGCTGAGGATGGAGCAACCAGAGAGAATGTCCATTGACGGGTGGTAAGAATCGCTCAGAGACGTCTTGTTGCTGTCGATGCAACAGCTAAATTGTTCAGGTGAAGCGATGCGATATCTTTTGACAAATGATGATGGAATTTATGCCAAGGGACTGCACGCCCTCCAACAGGAGTTGTCCAAACAGGCGGAATGCGTGATCGTTGCTCCAGAAGTGGAGCAAAGTGCCGCAGGCCACGCCATTACACTTCTGCGTCCCCTGATGGTCCGTCCGGCCCGGAAGGATGGCCAGTTTTTGGGTTATGCCGTTGCGGGCACACCGGCGGACTGTGTAAAAATTGGCGTGAAGGAACTCGCCGGCGGTCCGGTCGATCTTGTTGTATCAGGGATCAACAGGGGTGCAAATGTGGGAATTAACGTGATTTACTCCGGTACGGTCTCAGCTGCAACCGAAGGAGTCGTTCTAGGCATTCCATCACTGGCCCTTTCTCTCGGCACGCACCGTGAAGCCGACTATTCTTTTGCCGCACGCTTTGCACTGAGAATGGCAAGGTTCATGCAAAAACACCCTATGCCAAGAGTAGCCATGAATGTGAATATCCCCGCCCTACCCGAGAAAGAAATACGAGGTCTTGTAGTGGTAAGGCAGGGAAGGGCGCGCCTTGTCGAAAGCTTTGAAAAGCGCACGGATCCGAGGGATAATACCTATTACTGGTTGGCTGGGGAAACCCAACTTGATGAAGATGATGATGAGCAAAGCGACGCTGTGGCTCTCAGCCAGGGATACATCACGATAACCCCCCTTTATTATGATCTGACCCGTCACGATCTTCTGCCCGTATTGAAGCGGCAGATCAAATCCGAATTCGGGTTATTCCCCCTGAAATGATCGCGTGTTTTTCTTTGTTGCTGTACTGATCGGTGTTCACCAGGTGGGCCAATCTGACTGCAGGGCGTGTTTTTTGATCGCATTATATCAAGAAATTCGTGCGTAGGAGACAGAGGGGTCGGCTTTATAGCCAGACACATGTTGAACAGGTGACTGACGCAGCTTATCTATCGGGTCATCAGGATGGGTATTGGACTCTTGCGAATGATGGAAGAGGTCGTGCTTCCCAGAAACAGCTCATGAAGGCGATTGTGACCGAAAGCCCCCATGATCATCATTTCTACGGAGCCTTCTTGTATAAACTGAAGCAAGACTTTGTCTTCTTTCCCCGTAAGCACGATTGTTTCCGCCTTAATGGCCAGTCCTTCTAGGAGGGGTTCAATTTTTTTGATGGTTTGATCTGTGGCTTTCGGGTCAGAGGATATGGTAATAACCGTGAGGGGCCAGAGGGCCTTATCCGACAGAGCTACAGCAAGTTGCAGGGCATGATCTGCCGTTGGACTTCCATCATAAGCCAGGGCAATGCTCTCTGTTTCGATAAATGTTGCTGGCGTGATAAGGACCGGTTTGCCAGATAAGCGCACAACTGACTCCGCTGTGGAGCCGAGAATGGCGCCGCCGACCCTATGAGAGCGCTCCCCACGTTGGGCGAGGAGGATGCAGTCGGCATTTTCCCCTTCTTCGATGATGGTTTCATCAATAATCCCTGTTACTTTTCTTATTGCACGGCAAACGGCTTTTGAACCGCACTGCTCCTGGAATGCCTTGAGGATAGCGTCGGCACGGTCCTGAAGAGCGGCTTCCATGATGGGGATAGCGTCCTGGTAAGGAGGGGGGCTGATGGTTCCTGTCACATCGCCGAAAAAAGGACCTGGGAGAAGACGAATATCTGTGACGTGCAAACCGATCAGGGATGCCTCAAGTTTTTCCGCAAAATAGATCCCGTATTCCACCGCTGTTTTGCTGTAATCGGATCCGTCGGTTGCGATGAGGATTGTCTTGATCAAGAATCCTCCCTCTGATCCGTCTTGAAGTGCTCAAGGCCCCTCAGCAGATTATCAACCATTTTTTCCTTTTCGGCAAGATCGTCTTCGTCCTGGTGGGAATCTTCCTGGTCATTGAGGTTTTTTATCTCATTTCCGCTTTCATCATAGGTGATGAACTTGCCGGATAGGCGCCCGTTCCGGTAGGTCGCTTTTTCCTTGATTCGCCCATTTCTGTAATATGATACATAATCCCCATCGCGCTTATCCTTGATGAATTTTCCCTGCTCCTTGAGCTGGCCGTTCTTGTAGTAGGATTTATATGGGCCGTCAAACAGGCCGTCTGAAAACAGCTCTTCGTCTTTTATTTGCCCGTTATGGTAGTAAAGGCGGTAAACCCCTTCGAGCCTTCCGTCGCGGTAAAATTCCTCTTCCCGAAGTTGGCCGTCTTCATAGTAGCACACATAGGAACCATCCAGCCGGTCGCTTTTAAAGGACCCCCTTTCGCGGATACGCCCATCCTTGAAATAGGAAATTCCTTCCCCCTCCTTCAGGCCGTTTTTGAAATGAAGCCTCGCCATTACCTGGCCGTTGCCAAAAAAGGAGAGATATTCCCCTTCGAGTTTTCCATGCAGGGTGAATTTCCTCTCGTGAAGCTGGTTCTTATCGTTGTAAGCAGTGTATTCTTTTAAGACGTTTTTGTTTTCCATACTCACCTTCGCGTAAACATCTTTGCCGGGATCGGTTCAAGGGTATCTCTAATGCGCGCACTGTGTCAAGATTGATTGACAGATATGGTTAAAATGTCCGGAAAAAACGGATGAATATGAGGATAACGAGAAAAATCAGATAAAATCTCAGAAGATATAGAACTATCTTTACAGATCTTGTCGTCTGAACACGGGGCATTGTCTGTGCCTCTCTTTATATCTTGATCCGGGTTTCCACGCCCTTCATCACGTCATTGTAACGAATGATGCCGAGCAGATGGTCCTGGCTGTCCACAACCGGTATCATTCGGTAATGATATTTTGCAAACATTTCTGTGAGGTCTTCCTGAGCATCGTCCTCTTCTGCGGTGACAACCGGTTCGGTCATGATCTCGCCTAGGGTAAGGTGGTCTGCTGCAAGAACCAGTTCCCTCAGATCCACGACACCGTGCAGCGTGCGGCCGCTGACATTGATGATGTAAATATAGGAGATGCTCTCCGGTTCCATGGTGGAGCCACGCAGCTTCGCGAGCGCTTCCCCCACAGTGGTCTCCTTCGGCATTGCCAGGTAGTCCTGTGACATGATTCCCCTGGCCGTCGCCTCACGCTCGGAGAGGATTGACCTGATCCGCTCGGCCTGCTCTTTGGTCAACAGGCCCGTCAGTTCGGCAACATGGTCATGCGGCAGAACGGAGAAGAGACCGGCCAGCTGGGGAATCGTCATCTCGGAGAATATGCTGCGGGCTCGCTCCCGGCGCAGGTTCGCAATGATTTGGCGCTGGGCGCGAGGCTCTGCCTCTGCCAGCGTATCGGCCGCTTTCTCCGTATCGAGGACGGAAAAGAGGGCCTGCTGATCATCCTTGTCAAGCTCCTCTAACATATCAGCCAGATCCTCGCTGGGCAGTTCGTGGATCTGCTTGCGCGTGACGGAGAGCGATACCCTATCCGTAGCGATCGCGTCTTCCACAGAAAGAGGCTGGACATATTTCCAGGAAATAAAATCGTCATTGATCCAATGCAGTTTGCCCAGTCCCCAGCGCCGCATGAACCCGCTGAAGGAAATATCCACGTGGATCAGCAGCAGCCGGCCTTTAGCCTCCAGCAGATGCACATCGTTTACCACTTCTACGCGCCGGTCATCCATATCGACAACCGTCCGTCCCATCAGATGCTTGTCCAGCAGAATCCATCCAGCTTGATCGACAAACGGAGGATAGGCGTCACCGCCCTCGGGCGGCTGAACAAAAATGGCGTCGTCCTCAATGCGCTGCACCCTCGCCCAGGGAATAAACATCGTTGGCTTGCCCCATCCATTTTCCATATAGATACCCGCCGCCTCCGGGTAAGGTTCCGTGATAAAAAAAACGAGGTCCGTAAGCTTGCCGATGCGGTTCTTGATCTTGCCAACGCAGACAGGCCGCTTGATGAGCTCGGAGAAATACATGAAGCGGAAGCTGCCGATCCCCTGTGGCAGGTCCGGCACCTTCATTTTTTGATTTGTCTCTGCCATAGTTCGACCTCCTGTATGCTCACTTGAAAAGGTCCGGGAAAATTGTGCCGATGCCCAGTAGCGTTGACATGATGACAACAAAAGCGACAATCGACCAATTCGCGATGTTCTGCCAGCGCGTATTGACGTACTCCCCCATAAGAGGCTTGTCATTGAGCAGCAGAATCAGAAATACCAGCGCTGCCGGAAGGATTGTCACAGCAACGACCTGGACGAACATAGTGATCGTGACCAGGGGGGCGCTGGGGATTAAAACAACGACCCCCGCCGTTGCCAGCATGAACAGGTAAATCATATAGAACCAGGGCGCCTCCTTTACTTTTTTGTTTAAGGAGTGCGCCCATCCAAAGACCTCACCCACCGCCCAGGATGTTGACAGGGAAATGCACAGCGCTCCAAGAAAACCTGCATCGAAAAGCCCGATGGCAAAGAGTTTTCTCGCCAAGGCGCCCTGGCCGTGCGGGAGAAGTGGGACAAATGCTTCCGCGGTCTGTTTTGCGTCTTCGATGGCGATGGGTGGCTTGTGGAAAAAGAAAACCGCAGCCGTTGCAATGATGATGAACACAGCCACGACACATGTTGACACGGATCCGACGAAGGTCTCCAGCTTGCCAAACTTGATATCATGGATGTCGAGCCCCTTGTCGACAACAGCACTTTGCTGGAAGAAGAGCATCCAGGGGGCGATCGTTGTCCCGATATTGGCCAGGATAATAAAGATCAGTGCCGCGTCGAAGCGGCCCATCTCTGGCCAAAAAAACCCTCGCAACGCGGAACCCCATGTGGGTGCTTCAGGGGTTTCCATCGCCCAGAAGGCGGCCGGTATGTAAACCAGATTGAACAGACAAAAAAACAGGGTAATTTTTTCGAAAGTCCAATACTTCCCGGAAAGCACTATCGTGAATAATATGGCTGTTACGCAGATAAATGTAGCGACTGGTGGAATGCCAAAGAGGGACATGGCGGCAATCATGCCGATGTATTCCGTTACCAGGGTCAGCCAGTTTGTAATCGCCAAGTCAGTCAGGGAAAACCAGCCCCAGAAAGGACCGAACCCGTCGAAGATGGCCTCCGCGTGTCCCCGTTTCGTTACGGCACCCAACCGGACGGTCATCTCCTGGACATAATAGGCCATGGGAAGGAGGATAATGAAGATCCAGAGCAGTGAGAAGCCATATTTCGAACCGGTCACCGCATAGGTGGAAATTCCGCCGGCATCGTTATCCGCCACCATGACAATAATGCCCGGGCCGAGCACGGAAAGAAATATGATGGACTGCCGCCTGAAGCGATTCAGGATATGGATGCTTTTGCTGATCCAGTACATTACGAGTCTCGCTGCACCATGTAAATGGACTTTTTCGGCCAGATGAGCCCTTCGGCACGACAAAGCCATTTATGTTTTAGGATTATGGAGGTTTTATGTTCGGCGGCGATTTCCGGGATGGTTGCCCGGAAATCGGCCTGCAGGCAGATCAGCGGGCAGGAGAAAATGTATTTCCGGGATCAGTCGGTTTTTTTGTCACCGGGAACCGCAGCCGGTTAATCGATCTCCCTCTACTACCAGGAGGTTCCATAAATTTTTTATCTCACTCCAGGGTTAAATGAAACCTTGTCCGCATGTTTGAACCGCCGCGGTTATACAACAATAACCATTTTAGTCAAGGATAAAATGGATTGTGCTTCCACGGCGGGTTGTTTTGCAGACCAGGATGCCCCTGTATTTGAAAAGATGAAATCCGGAAAGCATGGGCTTGCGGTTGTTCATTATTTTTAATTTTTTCTTGAACTTCCCGTTTTATTCATTTAAGAGTTATAGACTTAAGGAATGTAGGTCATATCCGGAGGTATGGTGATTAATCTTTTTCATCGCGCTGTTAGACGGGCCATCTTTCACTGATCAATTTCCCGGCGAACGATGAGCCATGAAAATGCATCGCATCATCGTCCTTGCCTTGATCATTGTTCTCCTGTTTTGCAGTGCCTGCTTCGCCGGAGAAGGCTTCATTCTCATGGCCAGTACCATCGGCCCGATTGATTCGGGAGCGGTCCATGCCCTCGAGGATCAATTTGAGAAAGATACCGGGATCAGGGTTCGCCATATTGGAGCCGGTACGGGTGCGGCATGAGATCTGGCGAAAAACGGCCAGATCGATCTGGTGATGGTTCACGCAAGAGCGCTCGAGGAAAGGTTCGTCAAAGACGGATTCGGCACAGAACGCATCCCCCTGATGTACAATGACTTCGTGATAGTCGGTCCTGCGGAAGATCCGGCGGGGATCAAAGGGTCTAAATCCGCAACCGATGCACTGGAGCGTATTGCCGGTAGGTCGTGTATGAGAAGGGCAGCCTGGGCAATACTGCCACCCTTGAATTTGCTGACCGGAAGGGCGCCGATACGGTCATGGACCGGGCAACATATCTGGCACTGAAAAATGACATCAAGCTCACCGTCTTGGTGGAAGGGGATGAAGCCCCTCTCAATTTCATATCTCTGATTCCGGTGAGTCCCCATAAATTCCCCCGGGTCAACTATCGTGACACGATGACATTGGTCCTTTGGCTGACATCACCGGACAGGGGACTGAGGATTATTGCCGACTTTGGCAGGGATCGATATGGCACCGCCTTTTTTTCCCGAATTCCGACGCATGGAAGAAGAGCGGTTCCGGAAGCCGGCCTTGATCTGATCTCCGAAAATTGACGACAGGAGGGATAACGATGGTTAAGCTGAAGAATATTCTTTTTGCAGCGGCGGTCCTTGCAGTGATTTTCCTTATCATGGGACCTGCTCCGGCCCCGGGAGCGAAAGATGCGCCCGCGGCGCAGAAAAACCTTATTTTGGCCACCACGACTAGCACACAGGATTCCGGTCTCTTGGATCTATTGATTCCCACTTTTGAGAAGAGCACCGGGTATTTCGTGAAGACCATCGCTGTCGGATCGGGTCAGGCTATGGCTATGGGTGCCAAGGGTGAGGCGGACGTGCTGCTCGTCCACTCGCCGGAGGCCGAGGTCAAATTCATGGCCGAAGGCAATGGGATAAACCGGCGGCTTATCATGCACAATGATTTCATCATTGTCGGTCCTCCGGCTGATCCGGCGGCCGTAAAGGCAACCAAGACAGCGGCCGCGGCATTCAAGCAAATTGCTGTTTCACGATCCCTATTCATGTCCCGGGGTGATAATTCGGGCACCCATACAAAGGAAAAAGCAATCTGGAGAGTGGCCGGTGTGAACGCAGAAGGGCAGGGCTGGTATCAGCAGACGGGCCTTGGTATGGGGCAGACGCTCAACGTCGCGGCCGAGAAGAAGGCGTACACCCTGTCCGATCGCGGCACATACCTGGCGTTTAAGAAAAATCTTGGCCTGGATATACTCATGCAGGGAGATCCAGTCCTGCTGAATGTTTATCATGTCATTGAAGTGAACCAGACAAAATTTCCAAAGGTCAATGCGAAAGGTGCCAGAGCGTTTGCCGACTTCATGGTATCGAAAGAAATCCAGGACATCATCGGAAAATTCGGGGTGGAGCACTTCGGATCCGCGCTGTTCTTTCCGGATGCAGGCAGGAATCCGCATGAACTGGGGCTGTAAATGGATTTGATTCTTGACGGAATTCGTAAGGCCTTCGAACTCATCATAACGTTCGATCCGGAAGTTCTGGGCATTACCATGCTTTCCTTAAAAGTGTCGGGCATCGCGACGCTGATCAGCCTTGTGATTGGTATCTTCATCGGAACGGCGGTGGCGCTGAATCGATTTCCGGGACGCGGCTTCATCATCAGTCTGATCAATACCGGCATGGGGCTGCCGCCGGTTGTTGTTGGTCTTTTTGTCACGATTTTTCTCTGGCGCAGCGGCCCATTCGGATATCTCGAAATCCTTTATACCCCTACGGCAATTGTCATCGCCCAGACCATTATCGCTACCCCCATTGTGATGGGCATCACGCTGGCTGCGGTTCAGCAGCTGCCCCCGAATCTCAGGTTGCAGATTCTGGCCTTGGGGGCAACACGCCTTCAGTTGTTGTGGATCCTTGCCAAAGAGGCTCGATTGCCCCTTCTTTCCGCCATCATGGCCGGGTTCGGGGGGGTGATATCAGAAGTCGGTGCTTCCATGATGGTCGGTGGTAACATCAAGGGATATTCCCGGGTCCTTACCACGGCGACCGTCATGGAAACGGGCCGGGGGAATTTTGATATGGCGATTGCCCTCAGCATTATTTTGTTACTGCTGGCCTTTACTATCAATGCCGTTCTCACCCGGATACAGCAGAAGCGAAGGCCGCGATGAATACCACCTTCCCCCATCTGGAAGTAAAAGATCTCTTGGTAAAAAGGGCAGGTGTTACCGTCTTGGACATTCCGTCGCTTAGCATCGAGCATGGTGATGTCTTGGGCCTCCTCGGCCCGAATGGCGCAGGCAAATCCAGTCTGCTTCTGGCGCTGGCCCGGCTGCTAAAAGTGGAGCGCGGGGCCATTCTGTGCAATGGAAGGAACACCGTGGCCGGCGATGGCGCCTTCGATTATCGCCGAAGCATAGCAATGGTCTTCCAGGAGCCCCTTCTGTTTGATACAACGGTTTTTCATAATGTGGCGGCAGGCCTGAAAATCCGGCACTGGAAGGGGAAAGATATCCAGGAGTCCGTGACGAGAGCGCTGCATCGGTTCGGTATTGCCCGTCTCACCGGACGAGATGCCAGAAAGCTTTCCGGGGGCGAGGCGCAGCGAACAAGCCTTGCCAGGGCGTTTGCAACGGAGCCGGGCATAATCCTCCTTGATGAACCCTTCTCATCCCTTGATCCGATGACACGGGAATCCCTGATGGATGACCTCCAATCGGTTCTAAGGGACACGAAAACAACAGCCATCATGGCAACGCATGACCGAATGGAGGCCCTGCGCCTGTCAAAGCGCCTTGCGGTCATGAAGGATGGAAGCATCGTTCAGATCGGCTCTGTTGACGAAGTGATGAATCATCCCGTTGATGAATTCGTAGCTTCGTTTGTCGGCATGGAGTCCATCCTGCATGGGGTGGTGAACAAAAATCAGGAAGGCATGATGTCTGTCTCTATTGGAGACAGAGAAATCAACACCATCGGCTATGCAAGAGCAGGTGACAGGGTGCTTTGCTGCATACGTCCCGAGCACGTCACGCTCTCCACTGTCCATGATGGAGAGCAATCAAGCGCAAGAAACACCTTTGCGGCAAGGATCGTCAAAATCACTCCCATGGGGCCATTCCACCGAATCGAACTGGACTGCGGATTTTACCTGGCGGCTTATATTACGGGACCCTCGCTGGATATCCTTGCGCTTAAGGAGGGTGGGGAGATTTACGTCTCCTTCAAGGCCACGGCCGTTCATGTGATTCCCAGATAGAACCAATGGGAGCAGCACGGGCGTTGCCGGTTTAATTCTTGACACATACCGATCCCTTTCCTATACTCCTCAGCCTATTTCCAGGTGTATCTCCTGGCAGCGAGGAGGATAATCATGCCAAAGAAAAAAGCGGCCGGCCTTACCCTGGGCCAAAAGGTCAGGCAGGGACGGGAAAAAATGAAGATGACGCTCGATGAGCTGTCACGTGAAACGGGGTACGATGCGGATGTCCTGCGCAATGTGGAAGCGGATGGCATCGTGCCTCCGGTTTCTTTGATTCTTCAATTGAGCAGGGTACTCAAGCTTAGCGTTGATGAAGCCGAAGGTGAGGATGCGACCAAGGCAGTGAAGCACCGCACAAGAAGCCATCGCAAGCGGGTCGACTCCTATGCATACGCTTCGCTGACGAGGGCCAGTGGGGATAACCACCTTCGCGCTTATCTGGTGACGATCGATCCGCACCAGGAACATAAGGGGGTCGAGTACCATCATGAAGGGGAGGAGTTTGTCTTTGTCCTGAAAGGGGAGTTGACGCTGCAGATTGGCGAAACGGTCAATCAGCTCACCAAGGGGCAAAGTATGCATTTCAATTCGGCCCTTCATCACAGGTTGAGCAATCCATCGGAAGAGGCAGCGAAGCTGCTGGTTGCCATCTATGTGCCGTGAATGACATCATAAGGGAGATATACGCGAATGGCCTTTCAACTGACCTCTGAGCAGGAGATGGTTCGCCTCATGGCCCGGGATTTTGCCCGGAAAGAGCTCGAACCCTTTGCGAGCAAGTGGGACGAGGAGGAGCGATTTCCCCTGGAAGCGATTCGAAAGATGGCTGCGCTAGGTTTGCTGGGGATGATGATCCCTCCGGAATATGGCGGCGCTGGCGCCGGTGCCGTGAGCTATTGTATGGCGCTGCAGGAGATTGCTTACAGTTGCGCTTCAACGGCGGTCACGATGTCCGTGACGAACCTCTCACAGAATCCCATCCTGCAATTCGGGACGGAGGAGCAGAAACAGGGGACGCTGAGTGCACTCGCCAGCGGTAGGCATCTGGGGGCATTTGCCATCACGGAATCGGGCGCAGGATCCGATCCTGGAAGCCTGGTCACCCGGGCGCAGCTTGAGGGAGACAGCTATATCGTCAATGGATCGAAGATATTTATCACGAACGGCTCCTACGCCGGCACGGTCATCCTGATTGCCAGAACGGGTGCAGAGAAGTCCAACCGGGCATTGTCTGCCTTTATCCTCGATAAGAGTACGCCGGGCTTGTCCGTGGGTCGGCATGAAAACAAAATGGGGCTCCGCGCATCCGACACGGTGGAGCTGATCCTTGACAACTGTTCGGTTCCCAGAAATTGTCTGCTCGGCAAGGAAGGCCAGGGATTTAAGATTGCGATGGTTGCCTTGGACAGTGGCAGGATCGGCATTGCCTCCCAGGCGATCGGTATTGGTCGGGCCTGCCTGGATGAGGCGATCCAATACGCGAGGGACCGGCGTCAATTTGGCCGGGCCATCAGCTCGTTCCAGGCCATCCGGTGGATGATTGCCGATATGGCTACCGAAATCGAAGCGGCCCATGCCCTGGTCATGCAGGCTGCCGACCGCAAGGACCAGGATTTGCCCTTCACCCGCGAAGCGTCGATGGCGAAACTCTTTGCAACCGAAGCGGCCAACCGAGCAGCCTACCAGGCCCTTCAGATCCATGGCGGTTATGGTTATATGAAGGAGTTCAAGATAGAGCGGCTCTACCGGGATGTCAGGGTGACGGCGATCTATGAGGGTACTTCGGAAGTCCAGCGCATCGTCATTGCGCGCGAGGTGATGGGGGACTGAGCCGTGATGCGGCGGGTCCCGGATCGAGTTCGGCACAGATCATTGGGATTCCCCATAACCTGTGATGCTTTCCGGGAGCAGAGCGAATCAATTTCAACCATGTCTACGACGTGATTTTTACGGGGGTGCACGGTGTCCCCTGGTCGAGGCATGACGGCTTCACGCACTCCTCGTGATGACCCTTATCTTGAATCGATGTTATTGAAGAGCCTTGACATCCACAGACTTGCCATCATCGGGCCGGGCCGGCTGGGTACGGCCTTCGCGTACAAGTTTGGCAGGGACAATAAGCGGGTGACCCTATACTACCATGATGCAGACATCTGCCGGGCCATCAACCGGGACCGCTTCAATCCCATGCATCTTACGGAAGATCTGGCGGCGAGGTACGGTGGCATGGACAAGCTGCCCCGTTTTGCTCCGAGCGTCTTTGCGACGAACAACCTCGAGCGGGTCATCGAAGACAATGACTTTATCCTGCTGTCCGTGACCATGAACCGGCTGCCCGAGCTCCTCGAGGGTGTCAAGCCGATCATGCGCCGCAAAAGCGGTGATACATGCTTCATCTCCCCCATCAAAGGCCTGGTGGCAGATGAAAAGACCCGGGAACTCATGACGCCCTCACAGCTCATCCACAGCAATCTATATAAGTACCGCTTCAAGTACGATGTCGTCTGCATCGGGGGGCCTTTTTTTGATATGGACATCGCGCTGGGCATGCCCGTGTGCGTGACCATTGCGGGCAAAAAAAAGATTGCCACGGTCATTCGGGATGATCTTCTGCGCTTCAATCGCCGCGAGCTCAATTCCTACTATAACTTTGATATCGTGGGAGTGGAAGCCTGTGGGGCCCTGAAGAATATCGTAGCCAACATCAAAGGGGTCACGGATTCGCTCCAGCTCGGGAGCTCTCTGCCGGGGACGCTTTTTGCGCGGTCGGGCGTGGAAATCCGCTCGCTGTCCAGAATTCTCGGAGGAAGTTTTCAGGCCTTCTTCAGCCAGGCCGGTGTCGGCGATATGTACGTCACGGTCTCTTCTGAGGCGAGCAAGAATTACCGCTATGGCAAGTATTTTTATGAGATGTACACAGGCAATCCCCTTGAGACGGACCGGATGGTCCGGCAGCGCATCGACGGAACGCCGGAGGGGCCAAACACGATTCGCAACGTCTATAAGTTTCTCGAAAAGAGAAACATGTACAGCCCGCTGTTCCAGTGCGCTTACCGGATTTTCAACGAGGGGAGCAACAAAAAGGACATCTTTGAGCTTGTCGTACAGGCCTGCCAGTTTGACCGGAGGATGCATGAATACATCGGCCCGTTCTCCCGCATGGTGTACCAATTCATGCCGAAACGGTGGTATCGCAGGGACAAGGGGATACTCGGCAGCCTGGAGTGGTAACCCTGCCCGTCCCCACGGGTCCATCCTTACAAAAGGGGCCTGCCGCCGCGATCCCCGCCCCGATAATGGGGAGGGAAGGGAAGTTTTGTTGAGGGTGACTTTTTGCTTGACAGTGTTTTGCCGGGTGTGATACGCAAAAGCACCGTTACAAAGGTGGACGGGAGCATGACAGGAAAATATTTCCCTCTGGGACAGAACAACTGGTGGTGGCAGGTCCATACGGTCTGCCCATCGTAACGCATCAAAACGAGCCATGGGCGGGGACACCTTCCCATGACTTACAAAATCTTCATGAAAACACGTGCCATGGGAAGCAGCCCCATGGCATTTTTATTATTGGAAAGGAGAGCGTTTTATGGAACAGCTGAAGGTCGTTTTGGCGGATCACGAGATCCCCAGGCAATGGTACAATATCCAGGCAGACTTGCCGGAACCGATGAACCCGCCGTTGCACCCCGGGACAGGCCAACCGGTGGGCCCTGATGATCTGGCTCCCATTTTCCCCATGAACATCATCGAACAGGAAGTGAGCCAGGCGCGATGGATTGACATCCCGGATGAAGTCCTGGCCAAGTACCTCTTATGGCGGCCTTCACCGCTGTACAGGGCGAAAAATTTTGAGAAGCTTCTGGATACGCCGGTGGAGATATATTACAAATACGAAGGGGTCAGTCCCGCCGGTTCCCACAAGCCGAACGCTTCGGTTCCGATGGCTTACTACAACAAGGTCTTTGGGATCAAGCGCCTGGTGACGGAAACCGGTGCCGGCCAGTGGGGCAGCGCTTTGGCCATGGCCTGCCAGATGTTTGGACTGGTGTGCCGGGTGTACATGGTTAAGGTGAGTTATGAGCAAAAGCCCTACCGGCGCATGCTCATGCATACCTGGGGTGCGGAATGCATTCCCAGTCCCAGCAAGATGACCCAGTCCGGAAGGGATGTCCTGGCGGAGCATCCGGATTCGCCCGGAAGTCTCGGCATTGCGATCAGCGAAGCGGTTGAAGACGCCGTTTCGAGCGAGCATTCCCGGTACTCCCTGGGCAGCGTTCTGAACCATGTCCTGATGTATCAAACGATTATCGGGCTCGAGGCCCAAAAACAGTTTGAGAAGCTCGGAGTCTACCCGGACGTGGTCATGGGATGCTGTGGAGGCGGCAGCAATTTCGGCGGCATTGCCCTGCCCTTTGTGAGGGACAAGATCCATGGCCGGAAGGTGGAGATCGTCGGTGCCGAGCCGACGTCATGCCCCACCATGACCCGTGGACCCTTTGCGTATGATTTCGGCGACCTGGCAAAGAAGACACCGCTACTCCCGATGTATACTCTGGGCCATGACTTCATTCCGGCGCCCATCCACGCCGGAGGCCTTCGCTATCATGGCATTGCACCCATCGTGAGCCACCTGATCCGGCTAAATCTGATGGAACCCAGGGCATACGACCAGGTGGAGACATTCAAGGCAGGCGTGAACTTTGCCCGGACGGAAGGTTTCGTGCCGGCGCCCGAGACAAACCATGTCATAGCATCCGTGGTGGATGAGGCGAAACGGGCCAAAGAGGAGGGCAAAAAGAAGGTCATCCTGTTCAATCTGAGCGGTCACGGTTATCTCGACTTGTCCGCCTACGATGCCTATTTTGCAGGCAGGCTGGAACCCTACGAACTGCCCGAAGAGGAGATCAAGAGGGCGCTGAAGGCCATCAACGGCTTCCCGAAGCCCGCTTAAGCTGGATTAAGACAACGGGCCGCGCCCGCCGCCGCAGCGGTCGCGGCCGTTCCTTGAAGGTTCTGTGAATCCCGATGAGATCGCACAAAGACATCATCCATGACCATCCCTGCAACGATCTTGAGACCCGCTGTCCAAAGCTGGGCCATGAGATCCGCTTCAGTTACTGCCGGCTGGAAGCGGGCGATCTGCCCTGTTCCCGTGCGATCGCCTGCTGGCAGTCTAGGATACCCGTGGTAGACATTCTGCAGCAGTCCATGAGCGAGGAACAATGGGTGCGCTTTCGGACAACCGAGCCCCGTGACAAGCTCTCCACGCTGCTCGAGCATCTGGCTGCAGCCGACCACCGCAAGAGGACAGCATGAATCCCGGGGATATGGAGCTTTTCGACCTGCAGGAGACTGCCGAGGCCAACCGGCCGCTGGCAGACCGGATGCGTCCGCGCAGCCTTCAGGAATATGTCGGCCAGCCGCACCTGCTTGGCGAGGGCAGCCTGCTGCAGATGGCCATCCTCGAGGACAGGCTGTTTTCGATGATCTTCTGGGGGCCCCCGGGTTCGGGGAAAACGACCCTGGCCCGCCTGGTTGCCCGCGAGACGAAATCCGTCTTCACAAGCTTTTCCGCGGTGCTCTCGGGGGTGAAAGAAATCCGGGCCGTCGTGGAGGAGGCTACGGAGCAGTGGCGTCAGCATCGTCGCCGCATGATTCTTTTTGTTGATGAAATTCACCGTTTCAACAAGGCGCAGCAGGACGCCTTTCTTCCGCATGTGGAGAGCGGTCTGATCACACTCATCGGTGCCACGACGGAGAACCCCTCCTTTGAAGTCATTGCCCCACTTCTGTCGCGCTGCCGTGTGTTTCTTCTGAAGCCATTTACCGATGAGGAGCTCTCGGTTATCCTGCAGCGGGCGCTCGACGATCCGCAGAGGGGCCTCGGCAGCCTGGGGCTGGAGATCGATGACGCGGCCAGGGATTTGATCATCTGGTCTGCCGATGGCGACGCGCGCACGGTCCTGAACCACTTGGAGGCCGCTGCCAGCATGGTGCTGTCATCGAAGGCAAGGAACAAGAAGAAACAGATCAACCGGAAGGTTGTAGAAAAGGTCCTTCAGGGCAGGGTTCTGCAATACGACAAGGCGGGAGAGGAGCATTACAACCTGATCTCCGCACTCCACAAAAGCCTTCGCGGGTCCGATCCGGATGCCGCCCTGTACTGGCTCGGGAGGATGATCATGGCCGGAGAGGATCCCCTGTACATTGCCCGGCGGATGGTGCGTTTCGCGTCCGAGGATGTGGGCAATGCGGATCCCCACGCCTTGCTGGTTGCCGTGGCGGCGATGCAGGCATTCGATTTTATCGGCAAGCCGGAAGGGGAGTTGGCACTGGCGCAGGCGGCGGTTTACCTGGCCACGGCCCCGAAGAGCAACGCCGTGTACACCGCTTACGGTCGGGTCCAGGAGGTCATTGGTAAAACGGGGAGTCTGCCTGTGCCACTGCATATCCGGAATGCGCCGACGCGGCTGATGAGGGATATCGGGTACGGGCGAGGCTACGAGTATGCCCATGACTATTACGAGGGCTTCGTGCCGCAGGATTACCTGCCTGATAAGCTCCTTGGAAAGGGGTTGTCATTTTATCATCCGACCGGCAGGGGCTATGAGAAGACGATCCGGGAACGCCTTGACGCCTGGCGCAAGAAGGTCAAAAATAAGCCGGACACGGATCCCGAACCGGCCGCCGGATGATCCGTTTCGGGGATGCGTTGACGGATCATGCATGTCCCGCATACGGCGTGCAGTCTCTGAAGATTCACAACAATCGAAAGATCGACACAGCCGGAGCAGAGCAAACCGTTTCCTGTCCGCGGTATTTTTACGGAGCCGACTCAAGGCCTTGAATCAGGGCCAATACGTTCTTCCCCAACACCCTGTGATTGTAGCCGCCCTCAAGAATGGCAAAGCATCCGCCCTGATTGCGCAAGGCAGCTTCCCTGACCATGCGGCCCATTTCATGGTAATCCTGCGTGGCAAGTACCCCGCCCCAATCCTCTTTGTGGTTGTCGAACCCAGCCGAAATGGCGATCATGTCTGCCTGTTGGGCGGACAGTTTTTTTTCCACGTTTCGCAGATATTCGTCCCGGTTGGATGTGGACGGGTTGTATATGGTGACGTAGCCGCGGTCCTCCAGGATGTTCACCGTTCCATCTCCGAAGTGCAAGTCAAAGTCGAGGACAAACGCGCGGTCAATTTTCTTTTCCCGCTTCAGCTTTTCGAGGGCCACGGCCATGTTGTTGAAGTAGCAGAACCCCCAGGAGGCATTGGCCGAGGCGTGGTGGCCGGGTGGACGTATCAGGCCGAAACAGGGTTCGGTGAGGCCGGTCTGGGCTGCCTGGATGGCGCCGCCGGCGGCCAAGGCTGAAATGTCATACAGGCCGGCGGCGCGGACCCGTTCCATGTGCGTTTTCGTATGCACCGCGGCAATGTCTTCCTCGCTGGCGGCTGTGGCTTTTACAAGTGTTACATGTCCCTTAATGGCGTTGATCACGGCCTCCATCCGTCCGGGTGCCGCCGCCGGATCGGACGTGTAGGACTCCTCGAAATCCTTGTGGTAGATGACTTTCATGGCTGCCTCTCTTGTTCGGTTTTGGATTGAATCCGAAACTCAAATTTTGCCGTTACCCACGGTTCCGGATAGGCATCAAAAACTTTTTCCACCAACGTCACCTGTCCCTTCTGATCGATGGCAAGCACCGTTGATGAACGGGTGCCGTAGATGCGACTGGTGATGAATATCGGTGAAAGGATCCGCTCCCACCTCAGGCCGACCCCTGTATCCGGCAAACAGCGATCGTCTGCTGCAGTTTTGTCCATCAGGAGACCGAATATCTCAGCCACGGGCAGTGGTCGCCTGTCAATGAGCGGCCTCAGGGCCTTTTTGCCCTTTTCGACCTTTGGCCAGGGGGTGTTCAGATAGTGGTTGCTCAAGCCGTATAACCCCGGAGCTAGCGTTGCGGCTTTTGCGTTGCCGCGGTTGGTGTAATAGTGCAGGTGGTGAGAGTCTCCAAATATCAGTCCGAAACCGTTGTACCTGTCCCCATGGGCCTGCAGGTGCCGCAGGTACGCCGAGGGACTTTCATTCCCGGCCAGAAAATCTTTAACCAGCAGGCCGCGTGAAGGGGCATTGTTTTTTACGGATGCGGGATCCCGGTAATTTGTGAGGGCGGCCAGCCGGCCGGAGCGGGTGATTCCCATCCAAGTGCCGCCATCTTTGAGATCACGCCCTGCAAGGATGTGCGGGGCGTCCTCCCAGAATGCTGCCGGGGATGACGGGCGGTCATAGTACTCATCACGATTGGCGGCAAGAACCAGGGGGTAATGCCCACTCTGCTTGTACGAAATCAATATTAAACACATGACGAATTGCTTTTTGCTGTTGTTGCGAGGGACAAAGCAGCAAAGCCCTCACGCGCTTCGCGCACCTCAGATCAAAATCCCGCCATGGAACAGGAGATCATGGATGATCATGGTTCATGGCTTAGACGGCCATCATCAACTTCTTCACTTCCCCGATGATGCCACTCATGCTGTCCCCGGCTCCCGCGCGGATGACCAGGTCGGCCATGCCGTCATAGGGAGTTGGCGCATTGTTGATGATCACGAGTTTAGCCCCCCCATTTTTTGCGTGGGAAGGCATGTATGCCGCCGGATAGACAACGAGGGATGTGCCGATGGCTAGCATGAGATCGCAGTTGCCGGCGTGCAGCGTGGCCATCCTCAGGACGTTCTCCGGAAGCGCTTCACCGAAATAGACCGCATCCGGCTTCAGAATCCCTTGGCAGCGCTCGCAAGCGGGGGCGTCTGGCTGATTGGCATGGCGCTTCACGATGTCTTCCAGCGGATAGCGGCTGTCGCAGTCAAGACACCGGAGCCATTTCATATTGCCGTGCAGCTCATAAACATTTTCCGGTGCATTGCCCGCCCGCTGGTGGAGATTGTCGATGTTCTGGGTGATCACGCATGCGACCTTTCCGATTTTCTCAAGCTCAGCAATGGCGTGGTGTGCGCGGTTTGGCTCCGCGTCGATGAGCAATCCCCCCTCGAGAAGAAGCCGCCATTGTTTTTTCCTTGTCTCAGCGCTGGCCAGGAATCGCTCGATCGTGAAATCTTCCGGATCAAACCGGCTCCATATGCCGCCGGGGCTCCGGAAATCAGGAATGCCTGACTCGGTCGAGATCCCTGCCCCTGTGAAAACAACCGTCTTGCGGGATTTGATGATCCAATCCGCCACCGTCTTCATTTGCTCCATCAGGACTTCCTCCATAAGGCCCCCTCGAAGGAAAATTGTTATTAATCTATCATTTCCCGCAGCATTTGAACACCATCAAGTCGTAATAGAAGAAAGATTCATTAAATCAATGGATTATTGACGTATGGCCGGATCATTCGCCAGGGGGGTTCCATCATCGGAATCACGGCGGCCATGATCCTGATGCCCCCTGTTCATATCCATTCCTTTCCAATAAAAAAAAAGGTTGTGAAAGCCCGTGAAATCTGGCAGATAGTCGAAGTATTCTTACCACAGGAGGTTTTTCATGAGCACCTTTTCAGCCAGTGATATTGTCGAATTTGCCGTGAGAATAGAGCAGAATGGTGAGAATTTTTACCGCTATGCGGTTCAGCTTGCCAAGGATCAGGATGCCAAGGATCTCTTCTCCCGCCTTGCGGACGACGAGGTGGCGCACCAGAAGATCTTCCGGAAGATCTTTACCGAGATGGAAAAGGTGGCTCCGCCGGAGAGCTACGATGGAGAATATGATGCATACCTTCGCAATTATGTAGACAACAACGTCATTTTCAAGAAGGATGCCCTCGATGCCGAATTGGCCCACGTGAAGGATACAGCCTCGGCCCTGGATTTCGCCATGCGGCGGGAACTGGATTCCATGCTGTATTATCATGAAATCAAGCGGCTCGTCTCGGCATCGGAACATGGTACGATCGATAGGGTCATTGAAGAGGAGCGAAGGCATTACAGCAGGCTGTGCAACATCAAGAAACGCTTGGGGACCGGCTAAAAACGTCAAGCTTTAAGGTCAGAACGATCTTCATCATATTTGATCTTCCAGCTATGAGATGGTGGAAAGGCCGTGTTGCCTGATCGTGCATGTGCTTGCCATCTTTTCAGATGCGACATGTTGAATTTAGTTCTATCTTTCTGAATAAATCTGAGAACACAATAAAAATGATTTCACCAAGAGGATAGATCGTTCTGCCGGGCCTTATTATTTCTATAAAGTCTTGACAAATGTTAACATACGAGTTAACAAGGCATCATGAATAGAACAGTTGTCTTTTAAGGGTGGCAAATGGGAAGTGTCCTGTTCAAGATAGTCTTGATTCCTTATCCGGAAAGGTCGCACAGAAGGTAGTATGGGTACCTCGACTCCTGGAAGATTTAGAGATAGTACCTTCTACATATTTCAAAAAGCTAACCGCAACTGATGAAATACGGGAGTGTCGGATTCAATATGGTCAGACATTTGCCGTATTTTCTGTTTCTTTGAAAGTCATGCATTGGTTGTACAAGCCTATGGTTTAGTGAAGAAGAACCAAAGACTTCCAGGAGAGATATTGAAAGAGCAGAATCATAACAGAGGGATTGCATCCGTATGAGGGAAAAGACATGAGTGATCTGAAGAAATATATCAACGAGAGAAAAAAGAGGGATAAGAGATTTTATAGGGGGTTTGATGAAGGGTATGAGCAGTTCAAGATAGGAGTTATGCTTCGTCAAGCACGGGAATCCGCAGGATTGACTCAACAGGAATTAGCAATTCGTCTCAAAACACAAAAGACGGCTATTTCAAGAATCGAGAACCATGCAGAAGACATCAAATTGTCAACGTTAGATCGAGTAGCCAAGGCTCTGGGAAAGAGATTGCAAGTCCATATCACATAGATGGCGTTCGATCCCCCTTAAGAGCATAAAAAAAGACTCATTGGGATATACCTGAATAAGCTTCTGGTTGTAATGATTGCTTCTAGGAGCTCAATATTCTCAATGTTCTTTAGCGCAGCCAAGATTACGACTATTTGTCCCAGCATAGTCAAGATACAGGGGATATTGAACGATAACGAGGGACAAGCTTTTATCATGTATGCGAAGGAAAATGGATATGATACAATTGTTGCAATGCTCAAAAAAACGGACGCACAATAGCCTGCTTCAAGGCATTTTCTTTTTTTTAATTGTTCCGGCAATCATCTTTCTCCGTTCGCCTGCCGAAGCTTCAACATACTGCGATCTTCTTTACACTCCGTTTAAAGCATCGCAAATCAAATTTCCGAAGCCATTCCTGGGCATTTACCTTGCTTCAAAGAAAGTCACGAAAGCTCCATCACCGCATCGGGATGCAGTATATGTCCTAGCAGCCGGTATTATAAAGGGAAGCCCTGTCTTCAAGGCCGGAGTTCAGAAAGATGATGTAATCCTGTCCATCAATGGGGAGCCTACTTCCAGAGACAAAGGGAGTGTTGAAGAATCATTCAGAAACACCGTTGAAAAACTGTCCATTGGCTCTGAAGTTCGGTTGGATATTCTCAGGAACAACAAGGTCCTTTCCATCATGGCGAAAACTGCAGAGAGGCCGCAGCATACTCAGCCGGAAGCCCCGCACCCTGAAGTGCCCTATTGCGATTCGGAAGCATCACTCCTTGAGACATCATTGTTGAAAGAAAGTGCCATGCCTTCATTCCAAAAAGTTGTCAATGGGCTGCAGGTTCGATCAAATGAATTGCATAACATAGACTCACCTCTGGAAATGCCCTTCCATCCGCTCCAGCTAAGAGAGATGACATACATGCTCAGGAATCCCCTCATGGCCGGTTTGGTTGCCGGGGAGACAGCGCATCGGTTATCAAATCCTTTTGATAAAAAAGACTGGAGCTTCAAGGAACTTTTAAAAGAGACTGCGAACCTGACTGATGTGGAGTTTCCGGCATGCGTAAATCCCACCGTGGAATATACCCTCCCCGCGCTTGTGAAGACCCTTGAAGAAGCGGCACAGCAAATGAGAATCATAATTTTAAATCTTACTCCTGAACAGCAGAAGATGTTAAGGGAAAAAGTGCTGGACCCCTGGGATGATAAACGGTGGAATGAAATTCTCGAATTATCGTTTAAAGTCGATCGAAAAAAGGTATACGGTGCACTGTCATGTCTGGCATCATTCGTGAGTGGTGATCACCTGTCAGCTTTGAAAGAAGACCTGCTGAAGCGATTCAAGAACCGGGATACTGCAATTCTATACCAGGCTGATACATCCGCCGGCCCCGTTATCGTTGGCGGAAACAAGCCAAAGGTCTATAACTGGGATGCCGCTCTCATTCTGGATCTGGGTGGCCATAATCTATATCTCAATAATGCCGGCGGAACACGTCCAGATATCCCTGTTGCAATTGTTGTTGACTGGGGTGGGCACAACCGGTATGTCGCCCGAGATAACTTTTCCCAGGGGGCAGCGCTCTTCGGAGGGGGATTTTTGTTCGATCTTGCTGGAAACAGCACATTTGTTGCGCTGGATGGAAGTCAGGGAGCCGGTTTCTGGGGAATTGGTCTTCTCTATCACGGCGGCAATTCCGTCTTCCAGGCCAGGAAAAACTCTCAGGCAGTAGGTCAGATGGGAATCGGCTGGCTGTTGAGCCAGGAAGGACACAACAGTTATTCCTGCCTGATTGAAGGGCAGGCCCTTGGAAATTATGGCGGGGCAGGGGTAATGATCAATAAGGGCGGCTATAATGTATATCGCCTTGGCGGTTTGGAACCGGATCATCGCGATCCGCTGAAATCAACCATCAGTATGGGGCAGGGCTTTGGACAAGGGCTGATGCCTGAAGAAGATAAGATGGCCGTTCCCGGCGGCATGGGTGTTCTGATCGATGAAAAGGGTAGTAATACCTATATTGCAGATTATTTTGCCCAGGGTTCCTCTTACTATTTCAGTGTCGGCATCCTCGACAGCCGCGGTGCAAACAATCGATTCATCGCAGGGCGGTATGCACAGGGGGCAGGCATCCACTCATCTGTCGGTGTACTACTTAACCGGGGAGGCGACAGTAGCTTCTATTCTTATTATGGCGTATCACAAGGGATGGGACATGATTATGGTGTCGGATTCCTGCAAAGCGACAGGGGTGCGAATGAATATTGGGGAGGCGTACTGGTCCAGGGTGCAGCTACTAGGGGTGCACTAGGGGTACTCCTTGACCGATCAGAAAAGAGTCGGTTCGAGCTTAATAATGATAAATTGGACCTTTTCGATACAAAGGAATGCATGGGCCTGCTGATACAAACCAGAGACGATTTAAACCGCCCAGGAACAGTTACCGTTCGTTGAGTTGTACGGTGAAAAACAAGGAGGGCATTGCGTTGCATTGCACTGACCTGTGCATCTCATAGGGTCAGTCCAGTCATTCAGTAGGATCGAGGAGGTCTATATAGAGGGCATCAGGAAATGACTGCTGTACAAAAGTCGATTTTCCGTTACTCCGGGGGCGGAAAAGAAAAAAGTTGCGGTCGGGGGTCTGAGGAAGCGAGACCCCTGTTTAAATGGTCTTTTGCGTTACTGGCTAAATTCAAATCTTGTACTGGCGTTTTTCTTGTTTTCTTAATAAAGCCATGTAACAGAACAATTTCATTTTCGTGAAAAGTAAACAGTACCCTTGCTATTTTATTTTCTAACCCTGATCGTATTTCCCATAAACCATTGCCTAATGATTCAACCAATGGTGGACCTACAGGCCAGCTAAATTGTATAACCTTTATGTTACTGGCCAATAGATTCTATTGACCCACCGGGACAAAGGAATATAGACAATGGGAAGAAGATATATTTTTATAACAGAAAGCTAACCGGCATGCAGCTTTCTTGCGCGTCCGGTTTGGCGCTTCGTTACGCTGGTTGATTTCTGCGCGACGCTAATGAGGGCTCTCAATGCCTCATTAACGGATTCTTCTGTAAGAAATACCTTTGCCACATCGGGGCTAAGAAGCACCAGGTTGGTGCCTTTTTGGTAAGCCTCAAAATACTTGCCACGGATTCCCTTGCCTAAATCCTCTCGCTTATACTCCGGACGAAGTTCGTCAGATTCTTTAACCTTCCTCATAGATTTTCCTCTCCTTGCGGTTCATCAGACGCGCACTGATGATCCTTGTTCGGTCTCCACGTTCCGTATGGCATACAACGAGTAATCTCTTCTGAACAGACATTCCAAAAGTAATCCATCGAGTTTCATTGATGGAGTGATCCGGATCTTCAAATGTAATGGCCAACGGGTCTCCAAAGACTGACGCTGCTTCCTGAAATTTCAGATTGTGCTTTCTGGCGTTTGCGTTAGCTTTTTTAGGTTCCCACTCAAATTCCATACCTGCGTTCCGGGATCTATTATATCAGAATAGCTTTAATATTAAAGTTATTTAAATTAATGCTGGAACCCCATTTTTGATAGAGAAATAAATACTTACATATCAAATACTTATCATGTGATAAAGAGGCCAGATAATAACTTCCATATAGCGAAGGTCATACAATAGTGTCTGTTGTTGAATGACTGGAAACCGAAACATCATCTTGTTTTTCCTGAAGAATACCTCGGCACCAACTCTATTTTGAGTTTACAGTTTACAGCCTCGGCGTACCGGCGCAACGTGGTGATGGATGGTGAATGTTTCTTTCTTCCCCCACCAGCCTCTATACGAGCTACGGCAGGTGGCCTTGTCTTCATACGAATTGCTACCTCCGCCTGGGTGAGACCTGCGCGTTGCCGTGCTTTAAGAAGCTCGTCAAAGACGGCAAATTCATCTTCAAGAGCATCATATGCAGCCCGGAATTTCGGATCTTTCATCCATTTGGCAACCATTTCATCATGTTTCTTCATCGTTACATACCTCTTTCAATCTTATTCTCGCTATCTCCAATTCTTTGTGTGGCGTCTTATCTGTCTTTTTTATAAAGGCATGGAGGACAACGATCCTCTGCCCCTTGAAGGTGCAGAAAAAAGCTCGGCCAATTCCCTCCTTACCAATAGCCCGAATCTCAAACAACCCACCACCGAAAGGTCTTGTCAAGGGCATTCCGAGGTTCGGGCCATAGATTTTCATCCGCTCCGTGATCCGGGCATAGAAAGCTCGGATGCCCACCGGCCATCCATCAATTACCAAGCGTACCTTTTCACTGTAATAATCGATCGTCCACAGCACGGTTGCATTATTAACAAATATGTTAACATTAGTCAAGCGAAACTTTGACTACAATCGGAGAGCTAGGAGATGATAATTTTGGGGTGGCGGTAGAATCAATCGTGCTTCTTTTCCCTTCTTACCTTTTGAGATAGAAGTCGTGAAACAGGCCCATTCTTGGGCATCAGCGGGATAGAAATTGAAAAGCATCGAGAAGGAGCAACTGTTCTACTCACATTCTTTTCTTTCTTTTCCTTAAAAAAGAGCATCATCCCGCCTTGCTCTTCACATGTCGCCGATAACCCTCCATGTACCGGCGAAGAACAATGTTGATACTTGTTTGGTAACCCTGGCCCTGCTTCTTGAAAAAGTCAACCACATCGGGATCGAGCCTGATGGTAAGTTGTTTCTTTCTTCCTGGCCACAGCCTAGCTTGAGCAAAAAAGCTTTTATCAAGTTCAGGAATATCGGAAAAGTCAATATCCTTATCCTTCAAGGACTTAATCTTCGCCCAGTCTGTCTTTGATTGCTTCTTCATATCTTGTGCACTCATTTTTCGTTGCCTTTCTCATGGAAATGATACGTATCGTTTCCTGTTCCTTTTCTGCGAAGACCATAACAAAGATAATTCCATTTGACATCATGCCGATTCCAATAAACCGGTCTTCACCATAATCCTCACGGTCATCCAATTTTACGAGAAGAAGATTTTCAAATAGTTGCTTGCCGTCTACAAAATCCAACCCGTGTTGTCGGATATTTTCTTTGTTTTTGTCCTCATCCATTAAAATTGCATTGTAGGTACAATTATAACTACATTTTAATGAGTGTCATATAAATTCTCATTTCATGACAACAGCGGTTCTTTAATATTAACTTTTTAGAAAAATTTAATATCAAAATAAAACCAACACCCCCTGTTTTATTGGTTTCTGTACTAAGGACTGTAGTAATGACGGGCATTCTAACTGTTTTATCAGCAAAAAAAGAGCAATTTGGGGCAAAAATAAATATGAAAAATGAGTAAAAAAATAGTGAATGAGAGGAAAATAATATTAAAATAATCAAAAAATATTCAAAAAAAATAGCCATCATAATTATAAATGAGCTTCGGGAGTTTGAAGCAGAAGAAAATTTCCGTTGACAATTTGAACAACGTTTAATTCTATATTCAGTAGAAGGTTCATTTTTAATATGAATGAAATTTTAACAAGAGGGAAGCAATCGGAACGAAAAGAAAGAAGTGATAGGATTCTTAGCGCTGCCAGGAAGGTTTTCCTTGAAAAGGGATATTTTAAAACGAACATTCGCGACATAGCCCGCGAAGCAAAGTTGTCACCTGGAGCAATCTATTATTATTTTCGTGGCATTGATGAGCTTTATGCTGAGCTATGCGATGAAGCATTTACAACCATCAATCAAATTCTCGATAAAGCAGCAAAAACGAATTTATCCTCATTTATGAAAATAAAAGATATGGCCCATGCTTTAGCTAAGTTTTACACTACCCAACCGGGATACTTTGATCTTTTCGCCATCAGTAACCTCGACTGGAGAAGAGAAAGACTTAATAAAGAATTAACGGATAGGTTGGATCAAGCACTGTATAAAGCTATTTACAACTGTTAATAATGTCATCGATGAAGGAATCAGGAATGGGGAACTCCGACAGAACACTTCTCATGATACACCTCCTTCACTGCAATACATTACAGTTGCAAAAGATTCAAGTTGAATAATATTATAGATGACGGCTAGAAATCATGAATCTTTGTCACAATTGATTATTTGTTACTTTCACAATAGCAATAATCGGGATTGTCAAAAATAACTGTCAAAAATAACTTGACATAGATATCAATATTGATACTATACAAAACATGGCCAAAATCGAAGATATTCTTGTACAGATGAAAAATAATCCATCAGATGTTCGATTTTCTGACTTGAGCAAGGTCTTTTTTATTTATTTCGGTAAGGCCCGACAGAAGGAAGGAAGTCACCATGTTTACAAGATGCCATGGAAAGGAAATACGAGGATTAGCATACAAAATTATAAAGGAAAGGCTAAAGCGTACCAGGTAAAACAAGTACTTCTGGCTATTGAGAAATTGGAGGTTGAATATGCCACTGAAAAATGATCGCTATACATATCGTGTAACTTGGTCTGAAGATGATCAGGAATATGTAGGCCTATGTACCGAATTTCCTAGTTTGAGCTGGTTGGATAAAACACCAGAATCGGCTCTAAAGGGCATCCGCGTGATTGTCGAGAGCGTTATCAAGGATATGACACAAGCTGGCGAAGAGATACCTCTACCGATTGCCTGTAAAAGATACAGCGGCAAATTTATGGTGCGAGTTCCTCCTGAAATTCACAGAAATCTCGCCATTCAGGCATCGGAATCAGGTGTCAGCTTAAACCGGATTGCTGGAGCGAAGTTAAGCCGATAGGAGGGAAAGTACCGTTTTGTATTATGATACAGATATAATAATTAGCCGTTAACCATCGGGCCCGTGGTTCGAGTCCGCGCTGGGGAGCCAATAATATTTTATTAGGTTAAATTTTGCTATATCAGATGAATAGACAATCTTTTTCCGAGACAAACAGCAGCTCGATCTAATGTCTTAAGAGAAACAGATGCGTTTTTCAGATCAAGCAAACGATTAAGAGCAGACCTACTGGTTCCCATTCTCTGTGACATTTGGACTTTTGATATTTTCTTTTCTTGCATTAGCTGCAATATTTGACGAGCGATGATTTCCTTAATTGCCATCCCTTCGACTTCTCTTAGGATACCTTCCTCTTTCAGGAAATCATCAAAGCCACTTCCAATATTTTTGTGTCTCATAACTTACCCCTGTTTAAATGGTCTTTTGCGTTTCCTGGCTAAATTCAAATCTTGTACTGGCGTTTTTCTTGTTCTCTTAATAAAGCCATGTAACAGAACAATTTCATTTTCGTGAAAAGTAAACAGTACCCTTGCTGTTTTATTTTCTAACCGTGATCGTATTTCCCATAAACCATCGCCTAATGATTCAACCAATGCTGGCATAATAAGCACAGCCGACTTATAAACTTGAAAAAACGGTTAAAGATTTTACATCCTCGTATGAATATCCATATAAACCTTTTTCCGATGCTTAATGCCAAGAATCCACACTTCCGACTCGATCACTTTGAACACTACTCGGTAATCGCCAACGCGGAGCTTCCAGTAGCCTTTCAATGACTTTCGCAAAGGCTCGCCATAGTCTTGAGGTGCAGTCTGCAACCGCTCTTCTATGGCTTTACGGATTCTGTCTTTTGTTCTTTGATCGATAAGAGGCAAATCTTCTTTACGAACAGCTGGATGATAATGCAGTGTAAAAGGCATGGATCATTTCCACACATCTTTATGTGAAAGTGCCACTTTTCTGTCGAATGTCTTCATTCGTTTATCGGCAAAAGCTGCAAGAGCGACATCTTCCCTCAATTCAATTGCCTCCCGGATTAGGTCACGGGCAACGGTGGACATGGAAACACCCTCCTTAGTTGCAATGTCATGTAAAACACTGTACAGTGGCGGCTCAACAACGATGTTTACTCTCGGATTTTTGGTGGGCATTGTTCTTTTTCCTTTTTGAAAAAGTGTATCACTTATGATACACCATGTCAAGGCGATAATTCCATTGAAGTCCAAACATGATTATCGATTAAAATGGTAGATACCCTTCAAAATCACCGGATGCCTGCTTACAACCTGTATACAAGGGAGAGGGGGGGTAGCAGTCTAGATCTATTAGAGGTGATTGTGCGAAACAACATAACAGAAAGGGAGACGGTTTTTATGTTAAGTATTAAAAATAAGTTAATATCAAAATAAAACCAACACCCCCTGTTTTATTGGTTTCTGTACTAAGGACTGTAGAAGTGACGCGCATTCTAACTGTTTTAACAGCAAAAAAATGGCAATTTGGGGCAAAAATAAATATGGAAAATGGGGTAAAATGCATTCAAAGTGAGCAGAAATCAAAGAAACGAACCTTTTTGGCTGCACAAAATGTGATAATTTCCGCTTGGCAAAATGAACGATGTTTATTATTTGAACAGCGTTTAATCAAACATTCAACTGAAGGTTAATTTTTTAATATGAATAAAATTTTGACAAGACGGAAGCAAAAAGAACGAAAAGAAAGAATAAAGAGAATTCTTGGTGCCGCAAGGAAGGTTTTCCTTGAGAAGGGATATTTTAAAACGAACATCCGCGATATAGCCCGTGAAGCAGAGTTGTCACCCGGAACAATATATCATTATTTTGGTGGCATTAATGAGCTTTATGCTGAGCTTTGCGACGAATCTTTCACAACCATCAATCAAATTCTCGATCGAGAAGCAAAAACGACATTTGCCTCATTTAAGAAAATAGAATACATGGCCCAGTCTTTGGCCAATTTTTACATTACTCAACCAGAATACTTTGATCTTTTCGCGTTCCGTGAACTCGGTTGGAAAAGGGTGAGGCTTAATCCGGAATTGACTGAAAGGTTGGATCGCGCGTTATATAAAGCTATTTCAACTCTAAGAAATGTTATCGATGAAGGAATCAGGAAGAAGGAACTCAAGGATTTAGGAGACAGTTGGCAAATAAGTTACGCTTTATGGAGCGGCATTGAAGGTGCCCTGTCTATCAACAGAAGAGGACTTCTGGATAATGCAAATATAAAGATAGAAGAATTGATAAACGTTCAACTGCAAACATACATAATGGGGCTCTGGAACAAGCACTAATTTTTTTCCTGAGCTATTAAACAATGTTTGAACTATAAACAATGTTTAAGAGGAGGTGAGCTAACGATCATTTATTCTACCCTCCTGGCCAACATTTAATTTGATGCAATTCGGTGTCGTTCAATACCTTTGACATATAAGGAAGGTTCTTATATTAAACACTATAAAGGGGTCGTTAGTTGAAAATTACTTACAATAATTATTTAGATACGTAATAGAATCGACCCCCCTGTTGTTTGTAATTTTCACGCGATGACTTTTTTCTTGCTGTTAGCAATGTCGAAACAAATGAAAGGGACAAATATTTGTTATGGAAAAGAAGGAAATAATCAAGATTATCAAAAGCAACAAACGGGATATGGAATCCCGCTATGGGGTCCAACGGCTCGGTCTTTTCGGCTCTTACGTTAATGAACAGCAACGAAAAAAAAGTGATATAGACATCCTTGTCACATTCAACCGTGATATTGATCTCTTTGATTTCTTAGACTTTCGTGAATACCTTGAATCTATGCTGCATGCGAAGGTTGATCTGGTCATGGAATCCGCTCTTAAACCAACAATTGGTAAGCGCATTCTAGCCGAGGTTGAATATGTCTAAAGATCAATATATAGCTGATTACCTTAACGACATCTTGGTTGCCATTCAGGAAGTGGAGGAGTTTACTAATGGAATGTCTTACGAAACTTTTACAGCAGACAAGAAGACTGTAAATGCGGTGATCAGAAGTCTTGAGATTCTTGGCGAAGCCACCAAACGTATACCAAACTCGTTTCGCCTCAAGCATCCCGATATTCCCTGGAGTAAAATGGCAGGTATGCGTGACGTACTCATCCACGATTATATGGAAGTTGACCTGAAGACTGTATGGAAGGTTGCTCAAGAGCGATTGCCCGAGTTGAAACCCCTGCTTGAAGGATTAAAACCTACAAAGAACGATTAAACGGCATTGCCCTATATGCCCCTCGATTTTCCAGATGATCATTTTCACATTTAACTTCGAAGTCTTCTTCCAAGCGATGGTCCTTATTCCTTGGTAAAGACATACAGAAGGTCGGTTCAAGGCTCATTCCTTATATGTCCATATCATCCAATAGTAACTTTTAGAAAAAATAATGAAATCATAAAAATACTCACTATGCACTTGCTGGCTTTCAGGGAACAAATATTTATGTAAGACTATTAATAAAAGGATTGTATTTCCGATAAAATATTTTCGTGCTGGAATAGAAAGCTATTTTTAACGCTAACCTATTTTTTTTTCTCGTACTTCTTCAGCAGATCTTGAATGGCTTCCTCGAGAAGGTCGTTTTGACGTTTATCTGTCTCAGCAGCCAGTATCTTCAGCCTTTTTATTAAATCAGACTGAAGGGTGGTATTATATGTCTTTCTATTACCCTTCATAATTTAAATTTAGCATCTTCTTTCGTAGATATCAATAAAATAACTTGACAATGTCTACTTATCAATATATGTAGTTATAAATAAGGGGCATCAAATGACACAGCTTACAAGAAGGAAGATTAAGAATCCGAATCATCCCTTAAAAGGATCTTCCACTGTTGTCGATCCAATACGTAGCGAAAAGGACATCAAAGCTATCCGAAAACTCCTATCCGGTAATGCTAGGAATCATCTTCTGTTTATTATGGGAATCAATAGTGGCCTGAGAACTGGAGATCTACTTAAACTGAAGGTCATAGATGTGAAAGATATGCAACCGGGCGACGGTATAAAAATCAAGGAAGGGAAAACAGGGAAGCAGAACATTCTGGTAATCAATAAGGCCGTCCACAAGGTGCTACAGCAGTATTTTGCAGAAGGCCAGCTGAGTGATAATGATTATTTGTTTAAGAGCAAAAAAGGTAAACATCCACTAAGTATTCAAGCTGTCAATGCTATGATCAAAAGATGGACAGTTTTCATCAATTTGAATGGCAATTATGGTGCTCATTCCTTGAGAAAGACATGGGGATATATCCAGCGGGTTCATTATGGTGTTGGTTTTGAAATAATTTGTAAAAGATTTAATCATCACAGTCCTGCAGTGACTATGCGTTATCTAGGCATAACGGATAAGGAAGTCGAGGACGTCCTTATTAACAATGAGGTGGGATAAATTTTTTAAAAATTACCTAAAAATTTTTAACTTTAACAAGTAATGTTAGCCCAAAGCCTCTGTCAGGATACTTTCATTGCGGTTTCGGGTGCAGGTCAAAATCAATGGCAAAATATATTAAAATCAGAGCCTTAACATATGAAGTTGGAGAAACGATGTATCAGCGCGTATGTTTTTTTGGCTTAATATACTCTTTTTGTGACTTCTATAGTTTTTCTTATTCCCTCATTAAAACTGATCTTAGGCTGCCATCCTAAATCTCTTTCAATTTTTGATATGTCGGCAACCATGTCCAAGATTTCACCTTTCCTTTCCTGTTTCAATGATATATATTTTTTCTCAATTTTCAATATCTGCTTGACATTATTGATGATATCCTCGACATTATATGAATTCCCACTGCCGAGATTGTATATAGAGAATCCTTTGTGACCACATGAAAGGATCATTGCCTGAATGGCATCCTCGATGTAGAGATAATCCCTCTTTGGTCTTAGATCCCTTATCTTGATGATATCGATCTTGGGGTCAAGGGTCTGTCGGATAATATGTGGAATGAGAAACGTTTCATTTTGTCCCGGCCCATAAAGGTTAAAAGCCCTAAGAATAACAATCGATAGATTAAACTTTTCCGAGTAGAACCGGCAAAGATATTCAGCAAGGATTTTGCTATGGTTATAAGGGGTAGTTGCGGAAAGGGGATGTTCTTCATTGATTGGATTGGTTAACGGTTGACCGTATGGATAAGCGTTTAAATATGTGAGACTACATCCTGATTTACGGCAAGCATCAAGAACATTTAAAGTGCCCAACAAGTTAGTTTTGTAGAATTCGAATGGCTCTTCCCAACTTGCAGGGATAAATGTCCGGGCGGCAAGATGAAAAACATGGCGAATGCCATCCAGGTTGAACTGGTAGTTTAAGATATTACCCTGGTCAAGATCGAAACCCACCACTTCGAAGCCGACATTGGCCAGAGCGGTGACAAGATGGGAACCGACAAATCCTTTTGATCCTGTAACCAGAATGCGTCTATTCATAATAAAAATTTGTGTTTCAGTTTTTCGAATTCATCAACTGCCCTCATGTAATCGTCAGGGCGCCCGATGTCCAACCAATAATTATCCATCTTTTCTACCCAAACAGTCTCCCGTATTTTCAGGAGATCGGCCATAAGGTCGTCGAAACCGTAAAACTGATTTTCAGGCACATGGGTAAGTATTCTACGACTTACCATATAAATGCCCATACTTACGATGTATGTATGGGTAGGCTTTTCTTCAAAACCGGATAAATGTCCTTTTTCATCTACCTGGAGAATTCCGTAATCGACCTGGTTTGTCCGTTTATAAGCTGCTATTGTGAAGGGACGGTCCTCCTTGACATGTCTATCATGAAAAGAACCAAAGTCGAGATCCGTCAGTACATCACCATTCAAGAGTAAAAAATGTTCGGGAAGGTCATTTATTAGCTTTAAAGGCGCAATAGTACTCAAAGGTTTATCTTCGGAGGAGTAATCGATGCAAGTATTCCAGCGGGACCCATCACTGAAAAAAGCCTTGATGATTTCGGATTGATGGCTGACTGCCAAAGTAATATGGCTGAAGCCGTAATGAGCCAACTGTCGGATAATAACCTCTAATATAGGAAAGTCACCGATTGGCATCAGTGGCTTCGGGAGAACAACTGTGTAGGGCCTGAGTCGAGAGCCCCTGCCTCCAGCCAAAATGACAGCCCGTTTAGACATTGTATAGTCCTGCCTTATACTTATTGAGGTTCATAGGGTTTTGGAACCATTCAATGGTTTTCGTCAAACCTTCCTCGAGACTGTATTTCAACTCAAATTTTGTCATCGAAATCAGCTTTTCATTATTACACCACAGGCGCTCAACTTCGCTGTGCATTGGCCGGACTCGTTCTTTATCAATGTCGATAGCGGCACACGACCCCATTATCTGGTTGATCATTTCAAAAAGGTCCTGAACGGATATCTCATGGTTGGATCCGATGTTCACGACTTCACCCACCGCCTCTTTGCATTGACCTAGGGCGATCAATGCCCGGCATGTATCTGTTACATATGTCAAGTCCCGTGTCGGAGTGACATTTCCCAACTTAACCCGTTTCTGCCCTGAAGCAAGCTGGGCTATAATTGTCGGGATAACAGCACGGGCTGACTGCCGCGGGCCATATGTGTTGAAAGGCCGTGCTATGATAACAGGCAATCCGAAAGAGAGGTGGTAGCTTGTAGCTATCGCGTCTGCCGCAATCTTCGTGGCGCTGTATGGAGACTGAGGCTGTAAGGGATGCCCCTCATCGATTGGCACGTATCGTGCCGTTCCATAAACTTCACTGCTGGAAATCTGGATAACCTGTTGAATTCTGTGCTGCCGCGCTGCCTCATATATATGAAGAGCACCTTTCACATTGGTGTCTACATAGCTGCTAGGTGCGATATATGAATATGGGATTCCAATTAAAGCGGCAAGATTGAAAATGACTTCCACATCTTTTGTAATCTCCATGCAGAATGAAGGATCACGAACATCGCCGGATACCACTTCGATCTGGTCAAGGCATTCCACATCTTCCAACCACCCCCAATAATTGAATGAGTTATAATAGGAAAGTGCCCTGACCCTAATGCCGCTCCTCACCAACTCTTCCGTAAGATGCGACCCGATGAAACCGTCAGCACCAGTGACAAGAACGGATTTCCATTTCATAAGCGGATACCTTTATTCCGGATTAAACGATCATAAACTTTGAGTATTCCCGACACGAGTTTGTCGGGCAAAAGATTCTCATTACTGAATTCAATTGCAGCCACTCTCATTCTATCCAGAATTGTCCTATCTTGTTCGACTTTTGTCAATAGTTCATGAAATGAATCAACAGAATTACGGGCCAGTAAGCCATTGATGCCATCCTGGATAATGTCAGGAATGCCCCCGACAGCGCTGGCAATGGCCGGTACACCCATAGCCTGTCCTTCGAGGAGTGTTGTTGGAACTCCTTCATTCTCCGAAGGGTATACGATAAAATCCGTTGCAGCGTAACATTTAAGCAGAAAAGACAATGGCACTTGTCCAAGAAAAATAACTTGTCGATCAAGGAGGAGTTTTTTAGCGATGGATTTGAAATTTTCTGCATCGGGACCGTCACCAACAACCAAAAGCCGAATATTCGGATGATTAACTAGCGCAAGAAGCACCAGATCCAACCTTTTCGGTTGAGCTAGCCTTCCTACAAACAGGCAAAGAGGGTGCTCTGAACTCACACCATATTCCAATAAAAATGCTTTATCTTTCTGCCGCGGATAAAACTTTGATGGATCAACCCCTCCAATGCCAAGTGTCACCTGAACCTTTTCAGGTTTTACACCAAGTTCGATAGCGCGTTTCTTTAACAAATCACCAAGAACAAATACGTAATCCATATGCCTGATCGTATATCCAATGACTGCCCCCGGTCCCCTCTTATAGCTCCAAACATTTAAATCAGAACCAAGTGCAGACATCACTACAGGTAAGCCAAAAAATTTTTTGAGTAGAATGCCTACGAAACCTGATGGTATTGCCCAGAAGCAGTGGATGACATCAATATGTTCCTTCCTGATGACACGTTCAGCAACGAGGAACATTGCAATAATAAAATAAATGACAGAAAAAATAGGAATGCTACGTGTCCCGGCACCTATCTTTCGGTTTTGATATCCGGAATAGACAAAGCGATATATGGAAGCAACAGGCAGATTTTCAAACCCCAGGTCTTTAGAATCAGTTTTTGGTGTGACAACATATATTTTATGCCCTGCGTTGCTCATATATTTAGCAAGATCTTGGATGAATATGCCAGCGATTGGATTAGCTTTCCCGGGGAATGAGCTTGTAAGCAATAAAATATTCATATCGTCGAATCTTTTTTCTAATAAAATATTCAATTGTCCAGGCAAGATTATAGAATGGAATAGACCATAAACTATTACTTACTCTTATGCTTTGGAATCGAGCATTCAGTGCCTTATTCAGGCTCCCATCTTGGAATTTAGAAAAGGATACCAGACACTATCTCTTCGACACTTGTTGTCTAGCGGCACGATGAAAGATGGGATATTGATCTGCTATAATTTTCATTTTGTCTACAGTTTAATGCAAGTATGGGTTTCTCCATCATTTAGTTGTGTTTTTTCCGTGAATACGATAATATACACAAAATCCGTATCCAAATGGTTTTAGACAAATTAGATCGAATACTAAGAGATAGTTTCAGCGCCCATATAGACCTTTTTTACCTTTTCGGCAAGACTCAAAGTTTGATTCTGCTTCTTTCGTAAATGCCTGTCCAATTTGGGTATTGTTATATTTAACCAGTTTTTAACCTATTTTAACTTATAATATGTCCAATATATATCCTGCGTACATATGAGCGTATATTAAGCGATTGAAATCAAATTAACAACGTATCTATTTCAATCAATTTGGGTTCCCAATTGTTCTTATTTTTTAATAAATTAACCTTTTTTGCATCAGTCGTAAGGACTTTAATAATGACCGGATTCACCGGAAAGTATTTCTTGTTTTTAATAAAACCTAATCTTTTGAACATATCTTGATAGCGACGCTCCATGGGCATCCATAAACTAATAAGATCGGCAGTATTCCTCATTTTCAGTAGCATTTTGGCATAAGAGCAGGCAATATCACTCATATTGTCGGACATAAGCCCCCAATCAATGATACGAAACCACAGCATTCCGTTTTGCTGGCTCATGACTCTTTCTTCAACGATGAAAAAAGAAAGCAATCTATTGTCTTTTCTCGCAACATAATACCTGAAGTCAGACGAAGGATTATAATCTAGTTTCCATTTAACAACCACTGGTGATTTGCTGAAGGCCAGCTTTTCGGATTGATTGATCTGTTCATATTCATATTCGGAAAATGGAGACGTATCCGAAACGCAAATCTCGATGTTATTGCATTGCTTTGCGATACTATAATTTTTCCGCCAAAATATCCCTGTCAGTTTGTTAATCATTTTGGGAAACGATATTTTTAATATCATTTCTAGCATGGGAATTATATTGCAAGGCAAAGTAATCCATTGCATATCCAATAAATGCAGCCATCCCATTTTCATGAAAGCAGGATAAGAATTCTTGTTGGGGAATCCTAACATAAAATCTACTTGTAAATCCCTATAGAAAACTTCTGCTGAAGTAATAATCTTGGTAAACACTCCTTGTCCCCGGTAATTCGGATTTACCGCACTGCTACCGGATTGAACAGCTGTGAACATTTGATTTCCAATGTGAAAGTTCATCGACATGAACCCATTAACACCAATTAGCTCTTCACCAATGACTGCCCCAAAGATATTATATTGGGTAGATAACGGATTATCCCTGTGCATATATAACCAACACGATTCGCTCATGTTCATGTTGAAGACTTGGTTGAAGAGCGCGACTTGTTGCGCTGCCGTACTCTGATCCAATTGTCCCACATCGAACCCCTTATTCATTGTCTGTTCCTCATTGCTAATATAAGTTCCTTTCAAGATCGAAATTCCGAATCAAGAAGGTGTGCCAACTGCCGTGCCTTGTGGCCGCTGAAAAGAACAAACACCAACTTCCAGCATCATCTTTCACCATGGAAGAAGCATAGATCATATTAAAATATTTTTCTTGGTTTGATAAAATGAAAATTTTTTTTCTGATGATCCAATGGTTTCCTCCATCATTGCTTTCTGCATAGAACAAATCGGAGTTTCTGCCGATGGCGCCTGTGGAAAGCACAAATAAGCCTTTCAGCAGATCTCCATCCTCGACAATAGCGATATGCCAAAGCATTCTCCCTTGCGGGATGCCCTTTACATGCAGTATTTCTTCGTTTTCAAAACTGCCATTACAACTCATGCACCGTTTCAAACAAGAGTTACTATTGATGCAGCATACATAATAGATATGGTATGTATCCTTATATCTTATAACTGATGGACTCATAACTTCATTCAAGGGTGTTTCGAACAACAATGCCGGAACGGTCCATTGTCGTAAATCTTCCGACTCGATGCGATAGATCCTATCGACATTCATGGTATCTCGATGAATAGTTTCTCTGTAATACAACCAATAGACATCATGCGCATATATAATGTTGGAGTCGGACAGATGGTTCCAACCATTAGGCTCCGGCAATGCTAAAGGATTGCTGACCCCTTCCGGGGCAGACCAATCCACACCATTCTGACTGATATAAACACATGGGTTTTCATACCTGCTATCGCCAAAGGGATACGGCGTAATCGACATGATGTACACGCCTGCATCGTTCAATATCACATGGGGATGAACTGTTTGGTCCAGACCATCATATGTTTTCATTGTAATAGGTTGAATATGAGTCGGCAGAAAACGCATGCGTCTAGCATCCCATTTTCTGAACAGTTTTGCTGAACTTCTGTTGATTTTATTTTTACATAAGAGACGGTATAGAATATAGGATAGAATATATTCGAAAGAAAATTCTCCTTTTAAAACCCGGAGAGCCTTTGATATAAAGCTGTTCATTCTTTGCTCATTATATAGGCTACGACATCAGCAATGAATAAATCTGTCACTGCACGGGCTTTTGTTCATGTTTCAAGCTTAACTTTTTTTAAGAATCCAAATGTATGTTGGGCAGATCCAGTAAGCTATTTTTAATACGAAAAGATAGCACCATTGAGTAATTGAATTTTCATTCACCATATCTGTTGCGTAATATTTTACAGGATTTTTAATCACTTTTTTTGTGTAATCAATAATTTCAAATCTTGAAGTTAATTGTTTTAATCCCCAATAACTCAAAGAATTCTCATAATAAAAATCCGCTTTTTTAAAAAGCCTTATATATTTATGAGCGAGCCATTTAGGGATGACACTAAGCAAAGGTAGATTGTAATCTTCCACAAAAAATTGTATCCTATTTCCTGCAGCAAAAAAACAAACCCCTGCAGGACGTAAAACACGGTATATTTCATCCATCAATCTTTTACTATCTGGGACATGCTCATAAATGTGAGTACAATTTACTATATCAAATGAGGAATCAGGAAAACTAATATTTATAGCATCTTGTATATAGAAATGAAGATGTTCATTTTCAAAGTTTTCTTTTGCATATTGAACAGCTTTTTCATCAATATCTATTCCGACAGTTTCAAGGAAGTTTTTACTTAAAAAACTTGTAATAATACCAGTGGATGAGCCAATATCTAATAATTTTAAATTATTAAGTTGGCCAAGATGGTCTTTTAATACGGCCAGTATTTTATTTGCTTTTTGTTTTCTTTCATTTTCGTCATAAAGAATTTTATGATTATCAGAAAAATTGAGCTGATATTTATTTTTAGCTAATTTCATAAACTTCCTTGATTGAATAGAAAATTAATTTAATAAAAATTCCTTGATATTCTAATCTAATACACATAAAAAAGCATGAGAAAAATCAATACCTGTATAATTATTGCCATGTAGAATATACGCCCGGTCTGAACGCCTAATATCTTGTGACCAAATTGTGACCATAACCTTGAAAAAACACCATGAAAAACGATAAATCATCATCAGGAGGCGATACAAGCTCTAGTTGATATGCTATCGCAAGCTCATCAATATCCACTCCAACTAGTGAGCCAAAATGATCGGACAAGTAGTTGTCAATAATCCCAGCAGATTCGCCAACATTCAGTAAGCAAAGATCGTGTAACGACGACTTAAAGAAATCCTCGAACTCAGCGACTGCCGTTTGTGCCTTGCGTTCTCGACTCGTCACGTTATCCATAGCATTGCACTTATTTGAATAACCGAACTGATATCCACGCATCAAATTTTACCCTCCAGACATGAAACCAAACAATTAATATGCCAACTTGGTTTTCATGAGTATTATGTCATAAAATGTTCTTCTTGCTCAGTTGTTTACAATATGAGCCTTATGTTATGTTTTCTCTGTTTCATATTTTTCTATGTATGTAATGATTAGGTAATAAGGATTTCACACTTGAATTTATTTGTGTTGGTATTCAGTAAAATCCAGCCATTCACTTTGCAGTGTTCCTTCCGATTATTACGAATATTCCTGCAATCATCATTTCACCGAGAATCATTATAATCCGAACTAAAATTGTGCCTACGATGGCTATTGGTTTTGGTATGAAGACCGGTAGAATCAAGAAAAGCGCCCCCTCAAATACACCAATACCTGCAGGCGCAAAAGGGGCAAATAGTCCCAAGAGTCCCGCGGCAAAGTATGCGCCCGTTATATTAAAAAAATTTTCAATACCAACAGGACTTAAAGCCCGCAAAATTAGATAAAATGCGAATCCACTAACGAGGCAATTTATCATGTATGCGCCAATAAAAACTATTATATTGCGATAGGATGGTAGAATATCTATGGGGTCTTTTTTCAAAAGTCGTAGGAAAATGGTTGTTATTTGTTTCAATAGAGGTGGCCATAGGATAATAAGCAAAAATATAGAACTGATAATGGCGCCCCATTTTATTTGTATGGGAATTAGATTGGCTGACATTATTATACTAATAAGAATGATATAACAGGCTGCAATGGTAGAGGTAATTTGTTCAATCACCGTAGCCAATGCTATGGAACGCTTGTGGTATTGGTTATATATATTCAACCGCAATATTGCAAACGTAATATATCCTGGAACAAAACGACCAAGTCTTGATAGGCTCCACGCTTTGCCTGACTTAAGAAAAGTCGGATGTATACCTAATGAATTGATAATTTTCTCCCAGACTATGAAATAACCTATAGTACTTATACAAAAAACTAATAAGCCTCCGATAATGTAATACCAGCTGAAGTTGAAATGGTATTGAATGATATCGCGAGTATTACGAAAGACATAATAGATAACCGCTGCAGCGGTTATCCCCAATAAAAATTGATTAATTATTTTTGGTAGTTTTCTCATTAATTTAAAATACATATCATATTCAATATATGGGAACAACCTGTTTGGCCCCAATATAGCCAAAACCCGTGCAATCAAAACCGCATATATGGGTTGAATAATATTCATGCCTCTAATTAACAGTTTAATTCGTTTGACAAGGATATTACCACATACACTTGCACAATTCTTTTAATGTGCGGTTGAGAATACGAGAGTGATATTCCATGCACCACTCAACGTAATCATGAGAAATGTATTTGATACTGCCTGTCAAGTCCCGCTGTTGTCATCTCCTGCGTTTTCAGCCTATCTCATATTAACTATTAACGAAAAGTTAACATTATCAATCTATAGTAATAATAAATAATATTAATAAGTTAACTCTTTTATAATCCTCCCTATTCGAAGAAACACCAAGCCCGCCAGTGGATTAGAAAGAGCTCTGGAACAATGGAAGATTGTATTGCTAAACATTTTGGAAACTTATAAATGTCTACATTAAGTGCGGATAAGTGACATTAATAAACAGGTAATCCAGTTTCCGAGGATAGTAAACGGGGATTCATGAGTGAGCGACTGTACCGCGTTTAAGTTCATGCAGCGGCCTAATTCTGCAGTCCATTTAAGGGAAAAATAGGTTAGAAATTTCTTATGATTCTATTGTTGGAATATGATTTGTGAATATGGAAATAGCCTATCCAACATGTCCTTCACCTTCTGCTGCTCTTCCTGAGCCGTCAACGGTTCCACATCACTGATGGGGGTTCCAGTCGGTCCTTCTATACTTTTCCAGGAAAGGATATATCCGGGAATATTCAGGAAGCGACAACCTCCGGTACCGCAGCAAGCGCTACCCACGACTGCTACTCCCACCACACATAACAACTCTCGCCCTTCAAAGGGGATCCGTTTTTCTTCAACAATGTTATAATATCCGGAAATAAAACGAACCTCCGTCCCTGGTACCTGATGAATGTAAGTTGCCATATTTAACAAGATTCTCCGTGACAATATTAATAACGTCTAATTCAAGAAGCTCCACAATTCATAAATTTATATTTTTCTCTCTTAACAGTCTACTGATTTCTGAGCGATCCTTTCTCGCCATTTCAATTTTACCGGGTTTTTACTTGCCAATGCAGAAGTTGCTAAAGATCCTGTTCAAAGTATCTTTATTTGTTTTTTGTCCGGACAACTCGCCAAGACAATTTCTTGCTTCCTCTAGTTCATATGCAATGAGTTCCGGAGAAATATTATTCTTCAATCCGCTCAATGCGGGCTGAATGGCTTCTATAGTTTTTTCCAGCGCCATACAATGACGGAGATTGGTGATAATAACCTCTCCTCCTTTGTAAGATCTATCATTTATCATTTTATCATAAATGGCTTCTTTCAGATTATCAATGCCCTGACCGAATTTTGCCGATATTCTTAAAGGCTTCATGCCAGCAATGCGTGAGGCGATGGCATCATCGGTGAAAGCTGCGGGAAGGTCACATTTGTTGATAGCCACGATTAAATGGTCGGGGTTAATTTTTGCGAGGATATCATCATCTCCAAAGGTCATTGGCTCAGCCCCGTCTACGAGCACGATAACAACATCGGCATCAGTTACCTTTTCCCATACACGGCGAATTCCCTCACTTTCAATAATGTTATCTGTCGGGCCAATCCCTGCGGTGTCGGTCAGTCGTATGGGGACTCCCTTAATGTTCATCGTCTCATCAATAAAGTCACGCGTCGTTCCAGGAATCGGTGTAACAATGGCCCGCTGTTCACCAAGAAGACGATTTAAAAGACTTGACTTGCCCACATTGGGCCTTCCAGCAATAATAATATTGGCGCCATGACGATAGATGCGCCCTTCACGATAGGTTGCATGCACAGATCGAATTTCTTCCAGTAGTGAAAGGATGGTGTCAGAAGATATCTCAGTAAGTTCTGGTCTGATCATTTCCTCAGAAAATTCGATTGATGTTTCAAGTACGGCAAGCTGATCAATGAGGATGTCCTGCCATTTTTCGACCATTTGCATCAGGCTTCCTTTGAGCTGGGAAATAGCCAAAATGGCAGCTTTTTGACTTCTTGCATGAATTATGTCACAGACGGCTTCGGCCTGGGAGAGGTCCATTCGGCCATTCAGAAAGGCGCGCTTGGTGAATTCTCCCGGTTCTGCAATGCGGGCACCGGCCTGAATCACTTCTCTCAGGATGGCCTCGATCAGAAAGGGGCCGCCATGACAGTGTATTTCGGATACATCCTCCCCTGTATAGCTGTGGGGTGCCCTCATCAGGCAAAGGAGGACTTCGTCGAGGATCGCTTTGGATTGTATGGAAATGATGTCACCGTGGTACATATGGTGACTTTCCATGGCTTTCGGTTGTCCGTGAGGTCTGAACAACTGGAGGACAATGGCTTCAGCCCGCGAGCCACTGATGCGGATAACGCCGATACCACCCACTCCAGGCGGCGTCGCGACGGCGGCAATGGTATCCTGATGATCCATCGGTTTTAGAAGCTGATCGTACAGCGTTGTAATTTCAAAATAAATTGATTTCTTTACAGTTTTTGTGCTTAAACAATTTAACAAAGTGAAGATAATTTAACAAGTGAAAATGGTAAATGGACACTTTTGGGTCACTAAAATACATTGTTCCTTGCCAATGAACAAAGACATCCGGGGATGGGATAGGGTCGCTCCCGAAAAGCGGAAGTCTTGATCCGCCTTCCCCGGAAAAACAATCAATATTTTTTATGAAGGAAGCAGAGTCTAGGGAGCCTAACCGGAAGATGGCAAGAAGTATATTATGGGTATCATCTAAATATCTATATTTATTTGAACCTACAATTTGACCAAAATGAGTAATTCCAAGCCGATAGAGGGTAACCATTAGAGTCAACTTCCAGTGCTGGATTCAAAACCCAATTTTCATAAGTTATGGGATCACTTACTATAGTGCTCAACATTACCCATTTGTTGTGTTGGTCATCAATCGAAACTTTGAACGGAAGACCCCCCCCTGTCCTGATTGAAAATACGAGGCCGCACATAGTGGGATGATAGTGGTTTGAAGTCTCTGAAATCATTCCCCTCATAGACAACAAAGAGGACATCATCAGCATGTTCCCCTCGAGAATAGTTGCCTTCAAACATACCCATGTATCCAGAAAATTCCTAATGTAATTCTGTACGGGTAGCCATAAAGTTTTGTCCAATAGCATTCGCATTCTTTACAGCCACAGATATACTGGCGGGGGTAAATGTGTAACTGGGCATGGAAGGCGTCAAGGTATAACTGTCCGTTGCTGCATTAATAAAGTAAGTTCCGTCCGAACCGGTCTGTACAGGAACCTCATGGGTTCCA